>Ga0209292_1001088_pt1 | contig 33948 bp, 32 predicted proteins | sample GOMGulsemesocosm_2_FD_184634 | JGI IMG/M metagenome (GOLD analysis project Ga0209292, IMG submission 184634) | Methane-oxidizing microbial communities from mesocosms in the Gulf of Mexico - GOM9C Gulf of Mexico (SPAdes) (version 2) | ecosystem: Environmental > Aquatic > Marine > Cold seeps...
GCGGCTTTGGCTAAGCGATTGGGTAGCTGAGCACCACAAGGCAATGTGAAAGGAGAAAAAACAGCTGATGTCATGATGGCAACCTGAATACTTATTATGACGAATTATTCGCCTATAGACTTATAGTTTAATTGACTATAGCCTTATAGTCGAAGTAATAGTTTTCATAATGAGACATCAGGCAAGTTAAATAATCATGAACAGACTAGCAGTACCCATTGAGTCAAAGCGCGAGCTAGCGAAAGTCAAAACGCGACGAGCGTTATTGAAAAGTGCATTGCAGCTTTATAGTCAAGAAGGTGCTCAGGGCATGAGCATGAATAAAGTGGCCAAAGGAGCGGGCATAGCACAACCCAGTTTCTATAATCATTTTGATAGCCTAGAGGCATTACAGCGTGAGTTAAGTGAGCAGCTTAAGGAAAATTATTTTTCACCGATGCGTCTTGCCTGGGTCAATATGCTGAAAGATTATGATGCGCTGAATAAAGAACAATTCAATCAGCGTTGCCAGCAAGGTTTATCCATGATTTTTGATTCTGCATTTCAGAACATTGATTTATTCCAACACTTGATCGAAGACCGTCCGCGCTTTAGCCCAAAAATAGAAAGTAAAGGCTTAGGCAATTTAATTACTGAAATTCAAAATGAGTGGACTGACATATTTACTCAGGGATTGTTGTTATCAGGGCGCTCTTTTGAGCGTAGTGACGTCAACTTATGCGTCGACATGGCCGCAGCACAGGTGCATGAATTGATCTTGGGTTGTCATCAGCAACGCTATTCAAAACAACAAGCTATTTCAATTTTAAGTACGAACTTTGACGTGTTATTTATTAGCCTGTTTGCACAAGATTAATTAACCAATATTTAAAATAGTAAACTGCAAAAAAATTAATAATAAAAATTAAGAATTAACAATAAAAAGCACAGAGAGTTATTATGGCTGAAGCACAAACACATTTTAGAACCTGTACCTTATGCGAAGCGATGTGCGGAATCGAAGTAAAGCACGATGGTGAAAAAGTCTTATCGATTAAAGGCGATAAAAACGATCCGTTTTCACAAGGTTATATCTGCCCGAAAGCGACAGCATTACAAGATTTACACGAAGACCCTGATCGCTTACGACAGCCTATAGAAAGAACCGCTGACGGTTGGAAAGAAATTAGCTGGCCAGATGCCCTCGATAAAGTCGCGGCGGGTATTCAATCAGTACAGAAGCAGCATGGTCAAAATGCTCTCGGTATTTATTTGGGCAATCCGAATGTGCATAATATGGGCAGCATGTTAACCGTTAAGCACTTATTAACCGGCTTGAAAACACGCAGTCGTTTCTCTGCAACATCGATTGACCAATTACCGCACCATATTGTTTGCATGCACTTGTTTGGTCATATGCTACGTATTCCTGTGCCTGATGTTAATCGTACTCAGCACATGGTGATCATTGGTGGTAATCCGTTAGCGTCTAATGGCAGTATTATGACCGCGGCGAATATGCGTCAGAAACTAAAAGATATTAAAGCGCGTGATGGTAAGGTGGTTGTCATTGACCCTCGGCGCACGGAAACGGCGGAAGTCGCCAGTGAACATCATTTTATTCGCCCCGCGACCGATGTCTTATTATTACTCGCCATGTTGAATGAAATTTTTCTGCAAGGCTTTGCTCAAGGCAGTAAAGCTTCCGACTTAACCCCAGAAATTGATCGCCTAATCACTTTCGCCAAAGATTATAGTGCTGAGTCTGTTGCAGGTATTACAGGAATTTCAGCGCTAGAAATTAAACGCTTAGTGAAAGAATTTTGCGAAGCTGAAAGCGCCGTCTGTTATGGCCGTATGGGCGTATCCGTACAAGAGTTTGGGTTGTTAAGCCAATACCTGATTATGGTAATTAACCTTGTGACGGGTCGCTTGGATGAAGTAGGCGGCTTAATGTTTCCTGATCCCGCTGTCGATATCGTTAATAATTCTGGCCCAGGCTATTTGGGAAAACGCCATAGCCGAGTCAGTAAACTCCCTGATTTTAATGGTGACTATCCGGTTGTTGCCATAGCCGATGAAATGCTGGTGGAAGGTGAAGGCCAATTAAAAGGCTTTATCAATGTGGCTGGTAACCCAGTACTGAGTACCCCTAATGGTGAGAAATTAGATAAAGCACTTTCCCAATTAGACTTCATGGTCTCAGTTGATTATTTCGTTACCGAAACTAGCCGTCATGCGAATATTATTCTGCCGCCGGTATCACCGCTAGAGCGTGATCATTATGACGTCACCTTTAATGGCTTTGCTGTGCATAACGTTGCTAAGTATTCCCCCGCGTTGTTCGCTAAGAAAGCGAATGAAAAGCACGATTGGCAAATTAATCTAGAGCTAGCCAAACGATTGGATAAAAACGCACCTTTTGCGACCAAGGTCGAACGTTGGTTAACGAAAGTCTTTGGGCCGAAGTTCTTACTTGATCAAGGCTTAAAGCGTGGACCTTATGAAGGTATTAACTTAAAGAAGCTGAAGAAGAATCCTCATGGTATTGATTTAGGGCCCTTGCAAAGCATGTTGCCAAAAGCCTTAAAGCATAAAGATAAGCAGATTCATTTGAATATCGATTTCTATCAAGCAGATTTAGAACGCGTTAAAGGGATGATGAAGCAATATGATGCCAGTCAGATTTTATTAATTGGTCGTCGTCATGTACGCAGTAATAACTCTTGGTTGCACAATAGCCATCGCTTAGTGAAAGGAAAGCCGCGTTGTACTTTAATGCTGCATCCTGAAACCGCAAAGCAGCAGGGTATAGAAAACGGTCAAGATGTGAAGGTCACTTCTAGAGTGAGTAGCGTCACTATTCAAGCAGAAGTCACCGATGAATTGATGCCAGGGGTAGTGAGCATTCCACATGGTTGGGGTCACGGTCGAAAGGGCGTTAAACAAAAAATTGCCCAAGCCCATGCCGGTGTCAGCGTTAATGATCTGACCGACGATACCTTGATTGATCGGTTGAGTGGTAATGCCGCTGTGAATGGCGTACCTGTCGAATTAATGCTCGCGGAGGTAGCTGAGAACGCTCTTGACTGATTAATTACACTTATTTATTTTTTGCATTGAATCATTCAATTGTCATTATTGGACGATTATTTTTCAATAAACTTATGAATGGAAGTAATGCTATCGAACTAGTTACGTTTAATAACTGTACGAAAACTAGCTCGATTGCTTCGATATTTAGACGCACAGTATTTTAAAAATAAAATACTGTGCGTATTTAAAAAATAATCAAAATTATTATCTCTATCTTTAGACTCCTACCTCAGAACATTCATTGACCCAAATCAATTTACACCTATACTGGCGGCGCTTATTTCAAATAATAGGCAGTCATTAATTTAACTTTTTTAATGTAATTGTTATGTATTTTGTAATTAAAATTCAAGCGTTGTGTTCTAAAACGATAAGATTAATACCTGCGAAAAATAAAATCAGTAGTTATTGGTTTTTTCTATTTGGAATTTAAGCACAATAAAAATAACCACAACTATAACCAAAAATGAGAAATAACGGATGCTTAACTCTGTTTGGGTCGCTTGGCCTGGCTACGTAAAATTTGGATTGTTAGGGATATACCTATCAATCATCGTATTAATATTCGAACGTGAATCTTTACTCGGTAATAACTTGATCGAAGTAGAAGACTACGAGCGTTATAATTCACAAATCGTCTGTGATGAACGCAGCTTAACAGCGCGTACAGAAGATGGTACTTGTAACATTTTAGAAAACCCATCTGAAGGTTCTGCAAACCGCCGTTTTGGTCGTAACGTACAGCTAGAAGCAACATACGGCGAAACAGAAGCCGATACATTGCTAATACCTAATCCTCGTGATGTGAGTAATTCGTTATTGGCCCGTGAAGAATTTAAACCGGCTACCTCTGTTAACTTCCTAGCGTCTGCTTGGATTCAGTTTATGGTTCATGACTGGGTAGATCACGGCGACAATATTGATGAAAATCCAATTGTTGTTGAACTACCAGAAGGTGATGTTCTAGGGTCTGGCACCATCGAAGTAAAGCGTACTCGCCCAGATCCAACTCGCTTAGATTCAGAGTCTGCTAATCCATCGACTTACCAAAACGTCAATACTCACTGGTGGGATGGTTCTCAGTTATATGGCAGCAGCCTAGAAAAGAATAATGAAGTTCGTGCTTTTGTTGATGGTAAATTAAAGCTAGATAGCGATGGCACTTTACCGACTGAATATCTATCAGGTAAGCCGGTAACAGGCTTTAATAACAACTGGTGGGTTGGTTTAAGCATGTTGCACCAGGTATTCACTCTGGAGCACAACGCAATCGCTGAAAAAATTCAGCAAGCTTATCCTGAAGCATCTGATCAGTGGATTTATGACCGCGCACGTTTAGCCAACTCGGCTTTGATGGCAAAGATTCATACGACTGAGTGGACGCCTGCAATATTGGCGAACCCTGTACTTGAAAAAGCCATGGCGGCAAACTGGTGGGGCTTATTAGGCGATCGTGAAGGTCGTGATGCTTACCAAACGGGTATTCGTAAAGTTGTTGAAGATCTAGAAAAAGCCGACTCATTATCCTTGAAACTATTGGGCTTAGATCCTAAGTTCTCTGATCTAATTAATGGTGCATCAACAATCGATCACGCTCTTGCCGGTGTTGTTGGCGCAGCGGAACCAAAGAACCACGGTGTTGCATATTCTTTAACCGAAGAGTTTGTTGCCGTTTACCGTATGCACCCATTATTACCGGATAACTTCAAAGTATTTGATGTGGGCTCAAACATTCCAACAGATACTTATGCGCTAAATGATACCCGTAATGGCAATGCAGAAACTATGTTGGAAGATGAAACCGGCGAGCGCCTTTGGTACTCAATGGGTATTACTCACCCAGGTTCTTTAACGCTGCATAACTACCCTAACTTTTTGCGTAATTTAGATGTGCCACTAGTCGGCAACATCGATTTGGCAACGATTGATATCGTACGTGACCGTGAGCGTGGTGTTCCACGTTATAACGAATTCCGTCGTCAAATTGGTTTGACGCCAATCAACAAGTTTGAAGATCTAACGACTGATCCAAAAACTTTGGCTGAACTAAAGCGTCTTTATAGTAATGACGTTGAACAAATCGATACTATGGTTGGCCAGCTAGCTGAAACCGTACGCCCAGGTGGTTTTGCTTTTGGCGAAACAGCTTTCCAAGTATTCATCATCAACGCATCACGTCGCCTAATGACGGACCGTTTTTATACCACGGATTACACCGCTGAAGTGTATACCCAAGAAGGTATGGATTGGGTAGAAGAAAATACTATGCTAGATGTTATTCGTCGTCACTTCCCAAGCTTAACTAATAGCTTGGCAGGTACTGAGAATGCCTTTAAGCCTTGGGGTTTGAAAATTCCTGCGGAATACAATTCTTGGGACGCTTGTGAGAAGCAAGAGCTACTTTGGAGTAACGGTGTATTACGTACTGAATATGCAGCCAGCAATGTTCCTGCTTTAGTTTCAGTTGATAAAATGGCTCTTATAAACAAAATTATATGGGACAAGGCTGAAATTGATCAAGACGTTGCTCCAGCGGGTTACGAACAACCAATTCATGCCCATGGTGCCATGGCTAAAGCGAAATTTGTGCCGACTGTTGGACATCCTTTTACCGGTATTTTCCAGGGTAACGAGTGTGGCTTGTTGCGCATGTCTGTCTCTGGTGATCCAGCAGACTCGGGTTTTGAGCCAGGATTAACTTGGAAATCATTCGTTGATGGTCAGCCTTCAGAGAATGTTCATGGGTTATATGCTATTTCTGGTCAGGGTGATAACCACGACATCTTTGCTAACGAACTGTCTCATTATGTAAAAATTAAGAGCCATGAAATAGCAACAGCAAAAGCTGGATTCACAAAGGGCATTAACAAGTCTAACGATCTAACTGCGGGTGATATGGCCGCAATTAAGCAAGATGGTAGTGCCGTAGCAGCCGCTAAAGCACCGACTCAAGTTTATTTTGTACCGACAGCCGATGTTAAGGGGCAATTTGATACAGCTGCTCATGATTTCCGTGATGACCTTACGTCATTAACAGAAGGCACTGCGGTATATGACATCTACGCGACAGACCAAGCGATTAAAACCTCTATCTGGTTTTGGAAGCAGGCTCGTTATGAGCGCGAGCGTCGTGCAAGTGCTGTTAAGGTAGGTTCTATTGTTATGGACTCTGCGTTTAAAACATCACAATTTGGTGATAGTGGCGTTTATTTTAAGCAGCAGTATTAATCAGGACTGATTTTTAGTCTGATTGATGTGAGTTTATTGAAGCATTACTAAAAAGGCGCTTACCGAAAGGTAAGCGCCTTTTTTATACCTCTAATCCCCAGATTCATCAACACAGCATTCATCTTGTAAGAACCCAATCACACTATTAAGCTTTTCATATTCGGCAATACAATACAGCGTGCGGCCTTCTCGGCGTTGACTAATCAGGCCCGCAGACGCCAAGCTCGAGAGATGATGCGAAAGCGTTGAACCCGGAATGCTGAGTTCTTCTTGTACGGTTCCTACCGCAATGCCTTGATGCCCAGATTTTACTAGGCGTTTAAAAATCGCCAGACGAGTCGGGTGGCCAAGCTCTTTCAGTGCCTTGGCAATAATCTCTAATTCCATACGAGTATCTCTTAGTAAGTAGTAACTGCCTGTATATATTTCGATATTACTAGAAATATATTGACGAGGGAATACATGAGGCCTATATTCAATAAATAACGTTTCTGTATATCTAGAAATATAGTATTAATTAAGTGGAATAAAGAGAGAATAATATGACAATAACCTATGACATGTTTGAGCAAGCACTGAATATGTTTGTCTTTTTAGCCGTCGAACTAACGTTGTTATTTTTGATCGTTAGCTATCTTGTGGGCGTGCTGCAGCTTTATTTATCGCCAGTGAAAATACAAAGTATCTTGAGTAGCAAGCACGGTAAAGGGTATCTCATCGCCGCATTTTTAGGCGCTATTACGCCGTTTTGTTCTTGCTCTACCATTCCTTTTCTAAAAGGGCTGCTGCGTGCACGAGCAGGCTTTGGCACTATGATGGTCTTTCTATTTGCCAGCCCATTATTAAACCCGATCATTATTGGCTTATTTGTTGTTACTTTTGGCCTTCAAGTTGCGCTGTTCTACTTTGTTATTGCGATGAGTGTATCGGTAATAGCGGGCTATCTATTGGAAAAGCTGGGCTTTGAGAAATATGTAAAAGAAGAAGCTTATAGTGAGCCACAATCCAAAGGCTGCGGAGCTTCAACAAACTCTGGCTGTTCAGGAGAGGCTAAAGCTGAAGTCAGTAAATGGATGAAAGTTTGGCAGGTAACGTGGAAAGACTTTAAAGGTGTATTGCCCTACCTAATTGGCGGCATCTCGGTAGGGTCACTTATTTACGGTTTCATGCCTACTGATCTAGTGGCCAGTATTGCCAGCGATGATAATCCGTTTGCGATTCCCATTTCGGCTGTTATTGGCATTCCATTATACATTCGTGCTGAAGCCGTTATTCCACTCAGTGCAGCTCTAGCCGCTAAGGGTATGGGCTTAGGCGCCGTAATGGCACTGATTATAGGCAGTGCGGGAGCAAGTCTAACGGAGGTGATTTTGTTAAAATCAATCTTCAAAAATCAAATGATCATAGCCTTTTTAGTGGTGATCTTAGGAATGGCAGTCACTGCGGGTTACCTTTACCGTTATTTATTTTAATAGCGGTGACTGTCATTAAGACATTGAATTTATCCAATTAGTTAGTCGCGCTTACCGTAAAGTAAGCGCTTTTTTTATGCCTACTCTCTGCTTCTACTTCTGCATATTTGCCGCTTGCTGTTATACTGAAGCCATTAGACTCCTATTCCCCCCTTATTTAGACCCATATTGAGACTTTACTATGTCATTTTCCAAACTTGGATTAAGCGCCCCTATTGTTAAAGCGGTCGCTGACTTGGGTTATACCAAGCCGACGCCTATTCAGAAGGAATCAATTCCTGCTGTTTTGTCAGGCAAAAACATCCTTGGTACGTCTCAAACGGGTACCGGTAAAACAGCCAGCTTCGTATTACCGATGCTAGAAAAGTTAACGTCGCAGAATAATCAGGACCAAGCCCAGCGTGGCAAGCGCATCCGTGCACTGATTCTTACCCCTACGCGTGAACTGGCCGTTCAGATCGAAGAGAGTGTTGCTCAATACAGCAAGTACCTTGATCTTAACTCTATGGCCCTTTATGGCGGCGTAGATGCAGAGCCGCAAAAAGAACGCCTAATTGAAGGTATTGATATTCTAGTGGCGACCCCTGGCCGTCTATTAGATCTAGTACACCAGCGCGCTGTCTATTTTGATGAAATCGAGATGCTGGTATTAGATGAAGCCGACCGTATGTTGGATATGGGCTTTATCGACGACATTAGTAAAATTATTGAACGTCTACCTGCTGATCGTCAAAATCTATTGTTCTCTGCAACGATTAACGAAGATGTACGCAAGCTAGCTGATAGCTTCTCTGGTGATGGCCTTACGGGTGTTGGTTTTGAAAACAAAGAATTCTATGACGATTTAGAAGACATTGTGATTTCTCCTTCGTCGACAACCGCCGAGACGATTAGTCAGTGGTTAGTAGCGGTCGATAAAGATACCAAATCAGCCTTGTTAAGCCATTTAATTCTTGAAGAAAAATGGGACCAAACATTGATCTTCATCGAGAAGAAGCACGGCGCTGCGAAATTGGTTAGCCAGCTAGAAAAGCGTGGTATTAAAGCCGATTGTATTCATGGCGATAGAAGCCAAGCAATGCGTGAAAAAACCTTAGCCGCGTTTAAATCGGGTGAATTGAAATACCTAGTGGCGACGGGCATTGCGGCCCGTGGTATTGATATTGGTTCATTAACACGCGTACTGAATTACGATTTACCGTTTAAGCCAGAAGAATACATTCACCGTGTGGGTCGTACAGGCCGAGCGGGCACTGCAGGCCAAGCGATCTCTTTTGTTGCTGCAGGCGACTTTAAAAACCTTTGCGCAATTGAAAGCCGTTTAGGTCATCTTATTAGCCGTAAAGAAATTGAAGGCTTTGTTGTTCGCAAAGAAGTGCCAGTATCAATTCTTAACTATGTCCCTAAGCATCAGAGAGCAGGGCATGCAGGATCTGATACTAACTCTCCATATTATGGTAAGGGCGCTGGCAAAAGCAGTACCAAGAAAAAAATGGAAGGTGCAGGCAAAGCAGAAAAAGGCAGAAAAGCAGACGCTAAAAAAGCAGAAAGCCGTCAGTCAGGTCAAAATAAAAAGACCAATGCTTGGGATCGTAAGTAGACTATCGCTTTCTTATGAAGAAAACAGATAAGACCTTAGAGAATACGCTCGTCACTTTATTAACTAAGGTGTGTGAACAATCACTGAAAAGTCTCGATGGCTTTCAGTGGCTCACGCACTTAGTTAACTATAAGGATTTCCCGCGTTCTCTTACTATTATCTGTGTTTTTGATAGCCAAGATCAGGTATCAAAATTGTTAACCTCACCGAATCATCAGTATTTGGTGAGCGCTATCGTTGAGCAATTAAAGTCCGCAGGTATTCAATTACCCAATGCTAAAAAGCAAATTCAATTTGATAGTGAAGAAGCGTGCAGCCTAGAGCATGCTGGCAAATGGAATCGTCGTTTAAAATAATCTCTGATTCAACTCCCTTTCACATTACTGTATTCAGCCCAGATGAGCGACAAGCATTTGCACGTGATATAGTTTTTTGTGTAGCGTGAGTGCAATAATAATTAAGGCTAAAACCAGAAGTATTTTATTTATCCAATTAGCTAGGTAACTTAATAGTAGGGTTTGAATCAATGATGCAGCTGTAAATGTAGCCGCAAGATACACAAGTCCAAGGGTAAGGTCGTATAGATTGAAGAGCAATATGAAGCTGAATGTCAGGCATAAAAAACCACATAGTCGAAATGGCATAGTGCTATATTTACTAGAGATTTTTGATTGAGTTATCGTGCTGACATAATGCCTTTTTATTGAAAGACTTAATAAAATACAGCTCATAAATACCAATAGCGAAGCTATATACATGCTATTCCTTTGTCTTCATTTCTTTGATTATACGTCGGGCAGCATAACCAAAACTCAAGCCAAGTAGAATCATAGTTATATCAAACCCAGCCATGACCCAGTCTCCTTGTAATATTGCAGAGACTAAATTTTTATCTGATGTAATGGCATTTAGTACGGGCAGTAATAGATAAAGAGCAGAAGCTAATACGAGCTGTTTTATCCAAAGTGACAGAGGCGAGTATTTTTTTGCTAAAGCCAAGGGGGCAATTAGCATAATGCCCCAAGTGATAAATAAGCTGTTTATTTCCCAATTTTCACGGTTTGCAAAATCAATGGGGATAATGCGGTTAGCCCAAAAATACACTGCAATGGCGAGAGGTAGGCCTACAATAATACCCATGTTGGAGTACTCAACCCATTGTAGGCCGGTACTTTCTTTTCCTGTTCGCTGGGATTTTTCTCTTCGTTTTATCGCCCATAGCATCATGCCTGTGGCAATCATGCCTGCTCCCATTAAGCCAGATATAAAATATAGCCATCGTAATGCGATGCCAGCAAAATTGCCTTCGTGTAAATCTGTTAATACGGTATACAATTTCTTACTAGCAGATTGTGGGTGAGACTCTTTCATGGAATCGAACAAGAGTTCACCTGTGATGCCGTGGTAAACGAGTTCTTCACCGTCACTAATACCGGAGTATTCATGGTGCTTCACTTGTACATGTGCCCCGGCTGTTCCTCTCCCTTCTAGTCCAATTTCATGTAGGATGTTTTCTCCCCAGCGAGATTCAATATCTGGCATAAGGTCTAGCATTGATAGGGTATTAGCAGGTTCATGATTGTGCTCAGGATGAGCAGGTTTTTGAAATACAGATTCAACAAAGGCGTTGTGTTTTTCCATATTGGTACCGTAAGAACCAACAATCACCCCAGGCATGGATGAAAACATTAAAAAGACTAAGCCACTGTAGGTAATCATTAAATGAAACGGTATAGGTAAGACACTAAATACATTGTGTATATCTAACCAAGAGCGTTGTTTTTTATTAGGACGAAAGGTAAAAAATTCTTTGAATATTTTTTTATGCACAATAATCCCTGTGATTAGGGCAATGAACATAAACATTGCGCATAAGCTGGTAATCCAATACCCAAGTGTTTTGGGTATATAGTGCAATAGATAATGCATGGCATATAAGGTTTTACCACCGCCAGTTTCACGGGTGATCACCGCTTCTCCTGTTTGTAAATTAAGCGTATTGCTTTTCCATTTTCCACCTTGCTCGTCAGACTCTTGCCACCAAGTAACGGCGGAATATGAACGTCCAATAGGAAACTCTATCCACCAAGATTGTGCATCAGGAGCTATGGTATTTAAATGTTGTTCCGCCATTTTTAGTATATTTCGTTGATCAATATTTTCGTCGATAGCGGGCCTTTCTGGTTGCATCCAATGGGTTATTTCTTTGTCGAAATAACCTACAGTGCCAGTGATGAAAATAAAATAAAGAAGTGAACTCAGTAGTAAGCCTGACCATGTATGCAGCCAGTTCATGGACTGACGAAATGTACCATTCATAGTGAGCTCTCCGGCATTGCTAAATACAAACCGACAACACTAATAGCGCAAGCAATTAATAACCCCAACCAGGCTTTAGCTGCTGTTTTTACACTGAATACCCAGATAATAATCATGCAGTAAAATAAAAAACTTAGTTGTAACGACAGCAGGACACTGTCTACAGTGGGCATGGGCAGTAAATAGGATGTAAGGGTAGCGAGTAAATTACTGAGTACATAACCACCAATAATGGCGGCTATAGAACGGGAAAGTACACGTAATAAGCCCGTTTGTGATTTTATATTACTCATTTTTTTAACCAAGTATTGGCCATAAACAATCCTAGAATTCAATCATTGTTTTAAGATTGAAAGCACGACCTGGTCGCTGAACCCCATAATGGTCGTAGAGTTTTTCATCGGTTATATTTTGGACTTCAGCGGCTACCGAAACGGTAGATGAATAAATATCTTTGGTATAAATTGTGGCTAAACTATGGCTCTGCTGAGACGGTACAAAAGGCTTTAACCGCGAAATTCCGTAGTCCTCCCATAGAATTTCAAATCTATCCACAAACCGATAGTTCCAGTTCAGTCTAAGTTCGTCATAATCTGAAAATACGCTCATCCATTTAAGGCCAACCTTTGTATTGAAAAAGGTATGAGGACGATTGGGTACTCGTTCATTTTTAAATTGGGCAAATAATCCTTTGTCTGCTGTATTTATCAGATCGAAACGTGTGTAATTCGCTTGTATATTTAAGAAATCCTCAGTAGACGTCCAAGATCCCGAGACTTGAAAGCCTGTTGATTCGACCGATGAAATATTTTGATATTGTGATACGTTATTGACTGTCATTAAAAGAATGGCATCTTCAACATCACGAATAAAGAAAGTTGAACTGCCTTTCCACGATCCATAATCATTGTTTAGCCCATTAATTTCTAACGATAGATTATAGTTATCACTGTACTCTTCGTTCAGTTCAACATTAGCAATAATATTCTCTGCATTACCAAATACCTCGCCGAAACTAGGAAGACGCGTCGCCTGCTCATAAGAGACCTTTCCGATGAGCCACTCATAAAATTTGTACCGAACTACATTTCCCCATCCCATTCGTTCGATACTAGAATCAAGGTTTTCCTGTGATTCAGTTGTACCATTAAACTGAACGCTCTCTCGTTCTTGACTGTAATGTTTAACAAATAATTTATTTTGCAGCTTATCATCAAAGAAATCGAATGTGTGATTGATACCCGAGACCAAACTAAACATATCTCGGTCCGCGTCAATTGGGTCAATTTGATCATCTGTTAGATAATAATTTTTTGATGACTGACGGTGCTTTGTCGGTGAAACTGAGAAATCTAGAGAGTGATCTTCGGCTAATTTCCAGCCTAAATGAACAATTGCATATTCGTTATTCCGCCAGTAAGTACAGTCGCAAGCAGTATCTATCTCACCAGGGTGTGGTGCTGGGGTAATTACTTCTTCACCATTCCATAAATAGGAATAGTCTGCAATATCAAAGAAGTGTGCTTTCATTTCTGATGCCCCAGCCGTAGCAGAAAGGGATAATTGATCCGTAAGTTGCTTCTTATACAGTAGGTTTAAGCCATAATTTTTACGTTCAATGGTGGCCTCTCCATAGACTTTACTCATGGTCACATTATGTTGAATTTCTTTATAGTATTCGCTGGTATATAAACCAACTTGAAACAAATCTGCCCAACTCTGTGCGGTATAACCAAAATCCACATTGGCGCCTTTGCCTTCGTAAGCATCATGAAAACGCTTCGCTTTGTAAGACTCTTTCTTTCCTAGCTTGGTTGGCAGCGTTACATCTACCTCATAATTGTTATCACTGTAATCATAAAAGCCGTTAAAACGACTAAAGAAACCACTGTCGCCGGCGTAATTTAGGCTCATAGTCGATCTGCTGGTATTAAAATCTCCCATCATATGAGAAATCGATCCGCCCGTGCCTTCCTGCCCTTTGTCAGTAATGAAGTTTACCGCTCCACCCAACGCATCCGCGCCCAATTCAATGGGGACAACGCCATGATAGATGTCAGCTCGTTGAACTAAGTTAACCGGAATAGATCCAATACCGAACGTATAAGCCGACATTTCAAGCGGGATGCCATCGATAAAAAATCGAATTTGCTCATCTTCCAGCCCGTTAAGGGAGAATTTCTCTCGTGATCCTAGTCCCCCCATTCTCCTGATACTAATGCCTGGCTCTCGGGATAAAACTTCACTTAAATCTACCGTCAACTTTTGATCAGCCTTTAAATCAATGACATCTACCGCGGCCGCTGATTGCTCTAACACCGTTGCCTCGTCCTTCACCCCAACAATGACAATCGTTTCAAGCACGTTGCTGTCATCGCTCGTGTCAGATTCTCCTGTCTCTGCCCAGGCAAAGGATTGAATCAATAAAAAAGCCCCAATGCACATTAACCGGCTTGAAAACTGAAAAAGTTTAGTGAAATTACGTGCTTTTAAGGATGCAGATCGGCGGAGCATTTCATACTACCTAGAGCTATAAAGCCCAAGAAATCATTAAAAAGGAAAAGAATTAACAACTTAAACGAAGGGTTCAGTGTTCTTATTCAGGCCCAAATAAAAGGCGTGTAAATATAACCATTCTCACTTAGTAATGCAATTGATAATAATTACTGTTTGGTATCGATTATCACTTGATAATGCAATTGATAATAGTTATCATTCGCTGCGCTTTTGGGGATTGCAGCCAAGGCTTTTCCACGGAATTCATATATTAGGAAACACTCATGAAACTACGAAATTTAGTACCCTGCCTAGCCGCTAGCGTTTTGTTAGCAGCTTGTGGCGCTGATAGTAAAAAAAACAGTAGCCAAGATCAATCTGCTCATCTTGACCCAAGCAACCCAATGTATTTGGTTAAGAGTACCGATTGGACAACAACAGCAGGGGCTTCCCTTCACTTTTTAACCAATACTCTTGATGAAAATACGGTATTTAACCCTAAAACGGCTTTGGTTATCCCAGGATATACTGGCATCGCAATCCCAGAAGGCTACAACCCAGATAATGCATTCTATGTCGGCATGAAGACTTCTTCTGTATATAGCCGCTATGTTGTAAGCGATACTGGCGAAGTCAGCTTAGGTGATGAGTTAGACTTTTCAGGCGTAACGACAGCAATAGGCCGTGACTTGTTACGTGCTACACAATTTATGTCACCGACCAAAGCTTATGCTCTAGACTTTGCTGGTCTTCAGGTTATTGTATTTAACCCGACCGAAATGACCCTCATCGATCTCGACGAGTCCACAGAAAAAGTCGATACCATTTCTCTTGCTAGTCTTGAAGAAGCCAATCTGCCTGGCACTTGGTCGGTTTTCCCAACAACCGATGGCGATCGCTTTGTGGCAACGATTGGTTTCTATGGTCCAGGTAAAGGTGGGGTTGATCCAGGCCTCACTAAACTAGTTATTGTAGATAGTAACGATGATAGTGTTTACACAGACACATCTGACAAAACTTGTGCTGGTGTTTCTGGTTCTGCAAAAGATGCCGCTGGCAACATGTACTATGCCTCATATACTCTAGCTGCACTGAAACACCACCTAGGAATTGGAGAATATGCGCCTTGTGTGATCCGCGTACTTGCTGGTACTAATGAGTTTGATGATTCATACCTAATGCACATGCAAAACTTAACTAATAACGGCCGCATGGCTATGGGTGCTGTAACAGGCAATGGCGACATTGGCTATAATCTAATAATGAGTGATGCAGGCCAAGCCCTAGTTGCAAATGAAGAAACAGCGGACGTAGCGCGCTACGCTCCATTTTGGGAGTTCCACAGCTTTGATCTAACCGACAGTAATGCGCTTGCCACTAAGGTTGAAGGCATAACAACGACACCAAATAGAGTACTCGCTCAAGGTATTCCGGACCTTGGCGTTGATGGTACATTTGGTCGAATTTTACAGGGTTCTTTCAAGCATCATGAGCTAGGTGATATCACTTGGATGGGTCAAGTTGACTCCCTAACAACCAGCTCAGTTTACAACTCTGCAGATCCAAAGACTTGGTCATTGATCACTAACAAGATTCCGGGCCAAATTGAATTTGTAGGTCGTCTACGATAAGAGCTCAATTCAAACGAAGTGCGGCATTAGCCGCACTTTTTTTCACTCCCTTCTAGAATAAATTCACCGCCTACAATCTTAACCATTTTCAAGTCTGATAATTTCACAATACCCATTGCGTTACTCATCGTAGTCTAATTCACGAGTTAATAAATATGACTAAAAGTACTTGTTTATTTATATAGTTCACATGTAAACTAATATTAGTTCGTATATGTACTATTTTATTAGGATTGCTAACACCGTGGATAAACGTCTCTTTTTTCTACTCAATATGGCTCAACGTAAGCTCTTTAATTATGTCGATAAAGCCTGTGAGGACGCCCTAGATACCTCAGTCACCCAGCTAGCGGCCTTGCTGTATATCGTTAAGCATTCAGGCTGCTTACAAAAAGACGTGGCGAAAGCGTTATCGCTGAATAAATCAGCGGTGACAGGCCTGATTGTGCGAATGGAAAAAAATGAGCTGGTAGAGCGCTTTGTCAGTGACGAAGACGCAAGGGCGATTAAATTATACCCAACGCCGAGTGGCGTTCAAAAAACATTGGATCTTATGCCATTCATTGATGAGCTCAATGAATTATTCAGCGAAGATTTTACGGACGAAGAAATTAAAACCGTTCTAAAGTTTTTAAATTTCGTAATTAAGCGCTTCTAACCCCTGCGAACACACCGCGAGAAAGAATGATGAAAACAGAAATATTACAAACAGCAGCAGGGCATACGATTACCGCCCAAGTTTTTCCGGCGCAAGCGTCTTCTACTCAAGAAGGAAGTAAAGGTGTTTGCATCATCGCAACCGCCACAGGGGTTGCACAACGTCTGTATGAAGACTTTGCTAACTGGTTAACCGAACACAACTATACCGCGGTTACGTTTGATTATGACGGTATTGGTTTATCAATCGATCGCCACGTTAAGTTCAGTAAAAGCGATAAGATAAGCTGGGCGCAAAATGATTGCCCGGCGGTATTGGATTATGTGAAAGCAGAATATCCTGATAAAAAAATCACTTGGATCGGCCACAGCGTAGGCGCTCATATGCTCGGGTTTATGGAAAATACCGATGATATTTCGAAAGCGATCACCGTCGGCGCTGGCACCGGTACTTGGTGGTATAACGCGCTGCCGACTAAACGTATTGCATGGTTTTTATGGTATTTCTTAGTACCCACGACGACCCCTCTATTAGGTTATTTTCCTGGGGATAAGTTAGGCATAATGTGCAATCTTCCCAAGGGTGTGATGATGCAATGGCGCCGTTGGTGCTTGCAGAAAGATTACGCCATTGGTTATGAGGGCGATTGGTTAAGAGAGAACTTTGCTAATACTAAAATGCCAATGACCTCCATTGCATTTACCGACGACGATATGATGTCGATGAAGAACGTTGAAATGTTGCATGCTTTTTTCACCGGTGCCGATAAAAAAATGGTGAAAATTAAACCTTCAGATATTGGCCAAAAACGTATTGGCCATATCGGTTGGCATAAAGCACGTTACCGTACGCTTTGGGATAACTATTTTCTGCCAGCGTTAGAGTCTTAATATAACAGCTTTAATTCACTGCACTCACCGCGTTCGATTTTATATAACGAGCGCGGGTAATGTCATAAATCCAGTTAAAGGCGATGGCGTAGAGTAAGAAGAAAATCATCGCGCCAATATCCATTATAAGCACGGTTAAAAAATCCAATTGCAGCACCCACATAATGACTGGGAACGAAAATACCAGCATGCCTAATTCAAATCCGAAGCCATGTTGAATCCTTTGGCTTAAAGTTCTGCTAATGCGATCTTCTCCATACAGCTTGTCGAACAGAATGTTGAAGGCAAAATTCCATACCATTGCAATCATAGACAACGCGATGGCAAGGCCCGACATTTTAGCAATATCATTCCCCGTTACGATCACCGCCAATAGCGTTAACAGTACCAGCGCGATCGCTTCAAATAGTAGGGCATGGAAAATTCTTTCTTTTAACGACATGCTTCTCTCCAATTGCCATTAGTGTATTCGATTGCTAAACGATATCATCTATACTGATACTATCTAGTTAATAACTATCAGATATGGTGATATGTATAATCTCGAACAATTACGAATGTTTGTTGAAACGGCGAATCTAGGCTCATTCTCTGCCTGCGCGCGCAAGTTAGGAAAAGTGCAATCGGCGGTTAGCCAAGGCATTGCCAATTTAGAAATTGATTTCGATCGACAGTTATTCGATCGTAGTACGCGCAAGCCCAGCTTAACCCCTGATGGCAAACGCTTACTTAACTATGCTCAGGCAATTTTGTTGCAAATGGATGAGCTCGATAGCGCAGCGCAAGCGATGGGGCGCCAAGAAGAAGCGTTGATTCGATTGGCGGTGGATAGTGCACTTTTATTGCCAAACTTGTATACCGTGCTTTCTAAGTTCGAAAAACACTTCCCTGCAACGGAGATGGAGCTTGTCAGTACGACCAGCTTTGATGTGCTTGAGGTGATAGAAAACGATCAAGCAGATATTGGCTTAACGTTTGTAGAGTTCGATTTCAATCGTGAAGTTGAGTTGGGCTATATCGGAAGTTTAAATTTTTACCCGGTTTGTCACCCCCGGCATTCCCTGGCTCAGTTTAATGAAATAACAGCGGGTGACTTACTGCCTCATCGACAAGTGATCTCACGAAGCGCAAAAGGTAGTATACCGACACAATTGCCACAACTTTCTTCTAAGGCTTGGTACTGTAATAATTATACAGTAATGCAATATTTGGCTGAGCAAGGTATCGGTTGGGCTTACCTACCGGCTTACCTCGCAGAAGAGTCGATATACGCTGGAACGTTGAAAAAATTGAAGTTTTCGTTTGATCATAAAACATGGAAACTTTCGATAGAGATGGTGCGGCAAAAGAATAAAGCGATGGGGCCAGCATTAACTTGGCTGCATGACGAACTGAAGCTGCTATTGGATGATTAGTAGGATGCGATCACATTTAATTTTTTGTCGGCATAAAAAAGGCCTGCATTGCAGGCCTTAGATAGGCTCAATCTATATTAAGCACCACGACGGCGTAATAAAGGAAGTGCAGCAAAAATCCATAATAGAGAGCCACCACCAGAGCCGCCTGACGATCCTTCAGCTGTGCTTGAATCGTCATTTGGAACGGTTTCTGGAATCGATATTTCAGCAGCTTCAGTGGTAAAACTAATGGCTTCTCCGAATGCAGAAGTATTAATGATTGGGCTGGCTGAAACATCCGAAGTTTCTTTTACATAATGCTTAGCTTGCAAAGCATACAATGTATTAGCTTCTAATTTTTGATCGTTGGTTAGCTGATAATCTATTTCCGAAGAGCTAAGGACAGTGAACTCTGGTAAGTCAAAAAATACGGGAGCAGGGTCTTCGAAAGAAGTTACCGTTACGGAGTGATTAAGGATATCTTGCGATACGCAAACCAAAGAAAATTTATTATTACTTACTATTGCACTTGTCTTCCAGAAAGAGAGTGGTTCAAACCTGCCTTCAAACGTTGAATCAGAATTACGTAAATGGCAGCCAACTTCACCCGTGGTTAAGTTGAACATTGCATTATTCACATCATGTTCTGATAGGCGAAGGCCAAATGTACCTAAGCGAGTTATGTATGCTTGTACATCACTCTGCCAAGCCGTTGGCGCGCCATCAATACTTTTATGATACCACTGCACGATTATCAGCATTGGAGTGATTTTAATAACCGCTAAAGAATGCGAGTTCGACGATTCTGTATAATAGCTTTTATCAATACGAGCCGCCATTTCCGCTAGAATAATACCTTCATCATTTCTGAAGGTTATATCTCCAGCTTGAGATACCGTCATTATTGAAATTTCGTCATCATGAACAGAAATTGAATAGGGTAATCTAACTGTTTTAGTACTTCCGGAGGCAATAATACCTGGTTCAGTAGAAGACTCAGCGCCACCAAAAAAGGTGATGTCTTCATCGGGGGTATATAAAAGCCAGTCTGTTTGAGTTTGGCTAACGTTTACACCAATATCTGATCCATTTAATTGGGCTTCAGGCAATGAAGACTCAAAGCGAGGAGTTTGGCTAACTGCAACAGCACTGTTACTGGGAGATTCAATGCTGGGCTCTGCAGGGATAAAAGTGCCGACTGTTCCTGCGTGAACAGAAGATGCAGCGATAGTAATGGCTACTATCGAGAAACGGAGAAAGGCATTCATAAGACGTCCTTGTTATGATGAGTGTTAATTAATGATTGGCGCGCATCATATACTAAAAAAGCACTAGAATTAACCCCTAATTGAACAAGCTTTAATCATTCCGCCGCATTCTTCGGAGGCCAGTATCTCTGCCTATTTAACGTATATCTTATTACCTTTATTGCTCGCGCTTGTCGTGATAGACAGGCTGGTATTAGGGGAGGGATATTATAAAGAAACCGCGAGAAACCTTTAGTAAGCCTATAAATTTTGTTAATAGCATTTAGTTATATTGGAAGGTAATTAGGGTCGGTCTTACTAGGGACGTGCCTATACTATTAGTAACATTGTAAAATATCTAAAATAGCAGGAAGCCGTCTAATGATGGAACCTCAGATACCGAAGCTAGAGAATCAGCGCATAGCTGAATTACGCTCTTTATTATTGCTCGACAGCTCCCCAGAAGAACGCTTTGACCGTATAACTCGAGTCGCTAAGCAGCTATTCAATGTACCTATCGCTTTGATAAGTCTTGTCGACACTGATCGTCAGTGGTTTAAATCCAGAGTCGGTTTAGACGCGTCCGAAACAAACCGTGATATTTCTTTTTGTGGGCATGCCATTTTAAGCGACGACGTGTTTATCGTTGAAAACGCACTCAATGACCTTCGTTTTTGTGATAATCCATTAGTAACAGGTGGTCCTAAAATTCGTTTTTATGCGGGTGCTCCCCTTGCGATGCCCAGTGGTAATAAGCTGGGTACATTATGCATTATTAGCACAGAAGCAAGAGAGTTTGATTTAAAGCAACGTGCTTTATTACATGATTTGTCTGAAATCGTGATCAGTGAGTTAGTCTCCCAGCAAGCTGCGACACAAGATGTCTTAACAGAAATACATAACCGTCGTGGTTTTGAAATGCTTGCACAAAAGACTCTGGCCAGCTGTGCTCGTTATGGCTGGAAAAGCACATTAGTGTTTTTGGATCTGAATAAATTTAAAGAAATTAACGATAACTATGGACATAAAGCAGGTGACCAAGCATTAATTGATTTCGCTCAGTTACTGAATGAAATAGTACGCGAGTCGGATATCATCGCCCGTTTCGGTGGGGATGAATTTGTCGTGATGTTGATGAATACAGCGGAGAATATTGCACGCTCGAAAGTTGGAGATTTCATGCAGAAATTAAAGCAATATAATCAGCAGGGCACGCAAGCTTATGAGCTATGGGCTTCTTACGGCATAGTCGAATACGTACCAGGCAAGCATGGGAATCTCGAAGATTTGATCTCAGCCGCCGATAGCTTGATGTACCAAAATAAACAGGAAAATAGTTAATAGATTTAATAACATGGGCGAGTAATGTCGGCTCAGTTATTCAGTGGAAGCACTCACGCAATATGGTGTATTGCAGTACTCAGTGGGCCGTATTTTTACTCAGCTTAAAAGATGCTCTTGAAGTAGGAAAAGGCAAGCCCTTTCCTACTGATGTCGGGATAGACCATTCGTGATTTATCTGTATTTTCTAACGCCTTATTTTATATATTAAATCATTATTATTTTTGCTATTATCTCGCGCCTTTGAATAGGGGTGGGAATAATGATTAAAAAAATGATGGCTCTAGTGCTTTATGTTGCACTATCGAATGTTGCACTTTCCAATGCAGATAAGTCAGATAAAATATACTTATTTACTGAGCAGCTCCCTCCTTACAACATGACAGTTAATGATAAGCCATTCGCACACTCTGCAGATGACATCACGGGCTTGTGTGTAGATATCGTCAAAGAGGTATTAAAATCTTCTGCTATACCTTTTAAGATGAAACTGCGTAACTGGAGCTATGGCATCTCTAGAGTGACTCGCTCTGTCAATAATGGAATTTTTTGTACCGCCAGAACGGTTGAAAGAGAAAAGGCATTCAAATGGGTTGGACCAATTACCAGCTCAAATGCAGTCTTATTCGCAAAGCCTAATTCAGAAATAACACTCAATACCGTAGAAGATGCTCGAAAGTATAAAATCGGCGGCTATAAAGGCGATTTCATGAGTGAGTACTTTATTACCAATAACTTCGATATATCACTGGTTAATAATGACGTAATGAATCCTTCTCGTTTACAGCAGGGCAGTATTGATTTATGGGTAGCCGATGAGTTATCAGGCCCTTATGTAGCCTCAGATGCTTTGGATGTCGATGATTTGACTAAGGTGCTAACGTTAAACTCAACACCTATGTACATAGCGTTTAATCTAGAAACTCCCGATGCGACCATTAGAAAATTACAGGACGCACTTGATGCGGTTCGGGCTTCAGGAAAAATTGATAATCTAGAACAGCTTTACGGTCGTTAGACTTTAGGCGACGGGATATCGCAAGCAATCACTCTATTTATTGGGTAGTGATTGCTTACAACATAATATAAAAATCAGTTATCAAGATTCGAGACCCTTAATGTACTCAGACATTTTCTCTTCTTGATACTCTTCAATCAATTTCAGACTCTTTATTTTATCGTCACTCTTCAAGGAGATATTCTCCTTAAGTTCTTTTGATATCAAATCAAGCAAGTCATTCATTCCTGTGATTATTTCGCCATCAATACCGAAAGAATATTTTTTACCGGTGCATTCATTTAACGTATCCAGTATCGATATGTCATTAATTACGAAAATATTGTTATGGCTATTTATACCACTTATGCAGAACTGAGTTTTTAGTGCGCATAACATATAGATTTTAATGAAATTCGAAATCAGATCGTAAGATTTGTTGGGTATTAATAATTGCGATTCAAGAAGCTTAGTTTTTGTTTCTTGGATGGTTTGAATGATGTCTTCTAATGTTCGCCCTGTACCATCGACCATTGATTGATTAAAGTCGCTTTTATTCCAAGTGTTATTGATAGGAGCGATCGATGCGGCAATAATAATATTAGAGAATTCGTTGAAAACACATATTTTTTTCCATATTAGATTTATGGCTTTAATTTTTTCTTGTAAAACAAAAGAGTGATCGTGAGTTTGGCTTTCAGGAAAATATTGTGATGGAGGTTCAAAACTTACCTTCTGTTTGTCCAGTTCGTCCTTTAAAAATACCTTGTAAGTATCGACGTCATTGTTTTTCGTTAGGCTGCCTAGTTGGAAGTTGTTCTTGATGTATTGAGCAATCGTATTCTTACCAAACCATAAGCATGTAGCAAAAATAGCCGCAGTGCCTAGGGCTGTTGTAATAGTGTCGACTATGTTCATACGCTTATGAAATCCTTTTCATTAATAATGTACTGTATATTAACTAATAATAAATCATTAGTTAATTTTATGGCTATGTTTAAAAGCTGAATAGTACATCTAATTCTCTAATTTTAAATAATTATTATTGATTACTTTTCATCGTGACATCAGCTACTTTCTACTTTCACTGAATATCCTGACGTAGATATCTAATGTCATAGTTTAACTGTTTATAAATCATTCAGTCTGGTTCTCAATGTATTCAGCTAACCACAGGTTTATTACGTTATAAATTTTATAGATTATAAATAATTTGTTTATTAAAAATGGGTCTATATAAACAACGTAATTACATCATAAAAACCCTGCTCTGAAGTAAAATTATTACGGTAGTAGATGAAAAATTAAAACAGTAATTAATGAATCGTCGGTGGCTCTTATGTACGCAGTATCCATTGAACACTTCGCAGAAAAATACACTAAAATTAGTTCTGAAAATAGCATTCAAGAAAAATATTGAAACAAGCGAATACAGCATCTCTGATTATAACGATCAACTGGCCGATCAAATCACCCTTCTTGCTGGGCAGATAAATGCCGCCAATTATCGTTTTCTAAAGTTGATTGCTGAATTCGACCGTCGCGAAGCTTGGGAAGGGCCAGGTATTCGATCGTGTGCTTATTGGTTGAATTGGAAATGCGGCATTAGTGTTGGAGTGGCGCGTGAGAACGCGAGAACGTGAGAGTTGCTAGAGCGCTGGAAGGGTTGCCTGAAATCAATACGGGGTTTGAAAAAGATGAGTTGAGTTATTCTAAAATTTAAAAGCAGCCAGCCTCAACGAGATGGAGAAAAGGAGAGCAAAAACCTTTCCGCGGAAAGGTTTTCTGGTTATAAAAAGACGATTTATTAGACGAAATGTTATTAGAGGAAGAGCCACTAACTTTTCCTCAGCGCCGAGCCGATGCTCTGGTAGCGATAACAGAGAGTTTCTTACTAAAATCGATGATGATGGTGAGGTAGCGGCATTAAGCACCTTAAAAGGTGCCGAACGTTGTCAGTTGGTATTGCACGTTCATCATGGTCGGGCAGGTTCTATAAGGGATGATGGTAATAGTGATGCTAAAGATGATGTGCAGCTTGATGCCGATTTAGACAGGCGTTGGTTGGTGCCAGATACAGCACTGCGATTGGCGTGTGATGCTGGGCTGCTAGTGTTGAAGAGGATGCGGTAGGGAATGTACTGAATATTGGCCGCCGTAGTCGAATCATTCCAGCAGCCATGTCACGGGCCTTGTCGATTCGTGATGGGGGTTGTCAGTTCCCCGGTTGTTGTGAAACACGTTTTGTAGAAGGGAGCGTTAGATTTATTAGCTTTTAGCGCGAACATATTATTACTACATTCATAGCAATACTTAACATTAGGATAATTAGAGCTGCTCATTAATATTAAAGTAAGGTGAGTTTAAAACTCTATTTTTCACTTTGGTATTTTTCTGGAGCTTAGGGCTATTGATAAGGAATAGTCCTATTGAGATTTTAGGTATAACCTGTATTATTCTCTCGGTGTTAAATATGGATTCGTTATCTTACTAAAGGCTAAAGGAAAATAGCTAATTCGCCTTTCTCCTCAGTAGTTATATTTATCCCTTCTCATATACTGAATATTATTAAGGCTCTATTGAAGCTTGTATTATTCATATTCTATTTATATATTATTTGTAATTAAGGATTTCTTGTGAATATTTTTAAAATTATATCCGCACTCACATTCACTCTGTTTTTGAGTGCTTGCTCTACCACTAGTTATAAACCTTTGAGTATAGATATTCCCGATAATCATAAATCCGCTGAAATCGATATTCTTGTGCAACAGGATGAGATTAATAAAGATTACCTCGTATCAACAGGTGGTAATGGATTTGGTTTGATTGGATCATTGATTAATTCTGGAATAAACCGTTCAAGAGCAGATGACGCAGCACAGCTGGTGGAAGGCCTCAGAGATAAAATGATTGGTTATGATTTTAATGCTGAAGTTCAACGAATTTTTACAAAATCATTTTCTGAAAATACTAATAAAATCCAACTCGCTGAAGTTAAGGTAATTAAAACAGTGGACGAGTTGAAGAGTAATGCTAAGGAAACTCAGTCTGCCTTAGTCATTACCATGCCGATGACTTATCGTATTAGTCATGATAGCAAAAGTATCATCGTTGATTTTCATGCAAATATATTTCCAAAGAATAAAGAAATATACCAACAGTTGGCAGGTCAGGATTTAAAGTCTTATAACATCGAAAAGTTGAAGCTTAAAGACTCGTTTTATCGAAATGTATTAATTGTGCAGAAAAAACTGCCTAGCTCTGAAGGTTTGAATGAAGTTCAGGCGTTAGAACGATGGGCAGAGAATGATGCCGCACTGGCTAAGGAAGTATTAACTCAATGTATAACGGAAGGAAGTAAGTTAATTATTGATGATCTTTCCAGTTTTAAAAAAGGTGAAGAGTATACCTATTCGAAAATAACCAGCCGACTAGGCAGAGAGCTAAATGGTATTATTTTGTATGAGGATAAAACTAAGCAAGTAATTAGGCTTAAAACGGGTGCGAGCTACGCTTACTTCTAAGAGCTTGTATTTAATCTAGTCGATTTGCATTGTGGTTGTGTGCTCTACCTTGCCGGTGGCCTTAAATTTAGGGTCACTGGCGCCTTAAAAATATAAAAAAGCAAAGCGTCCTAAATTTCACCTTCGAAGCTATCGAGTTGAGTAAGTATCGACTTCAGCCGTTAATCATGAGCTTAGATGCCTTGGAGCCATGTTTAATGGAGCGGGAAATGGACTTTCTGGAAAGTTACCAGATACCTATTTTTCTAGAAGCCTGTGAAGACTCACGCAATAAGCAGCTAACCACAGTCGCTAAGATATGCCTTAGTACAGGTTCAAGATTCGGAGAGACTGAATACCTTACTCGTAATGAGTTGATAGGAGGGGAAAGACCTTGCTTAAGGTTTGTGAATACTAAGAACGGTAGAATTAGAGCAGTTCCGATTAGCCAGGCTATGTATAACGAAATTCACGCTATATCTAATAATAAGACTGATAGAAGGTTCTTTAGTAATTGTCGTACTGCATTCAGGAAGGCTGCTGATCGCTCGGGTATAGAATTTCCCAAGGGGCAAAAGACCCATATTCTAAGGCATACTTTTGCTAGTCATTTTATGATGAATGGCGGGGATATTCTTACATTGCAAAAAGTACTAGGGCATAGTGATTTGAAGATGACTCTTAGATACAGCCATCTATCACCAGACTACTTAACGAAGGTATTAGAACTAAACCCTCTCATTAACTGTAAAGTTCCAGAAAGGGCTAATGTGGTGGGGTTGTTTGAATCTTTAGCTTATATTTAATTTTTTAGTCTTCAGAATATATGTAGAACTTTCAGGGGATATTTCGTACAAGTCGATATTTTTATCTTTACAAAGAGATATTAAGTCAGACTTGAGTTTTTTGGATGCTCGGTTTCCAATAAGTATTCTATTTATTGCATCTTCAGAGTGGTGATGTTTGCCATTTTTCTGTGAGGTTAGGCGATATTCATTTTCTAATTGCCATGAATAATGTTTGTTATATATAGTAGAGACTAAAAATTCCTTAGGAAAACTGTTATTTATTATGTGGTTAAGAAATTCAACCATGCAAATCTCAGGTGGAGACTTCTGATACTGCACTTTTCCGCGGGATAGTTTCTGGTTAATATTTTCAATTGAATTCACAGTTTTTTCTATATCATATTCAATGCAAAAGCCTTTGAATTCGTTGGCGTAATGAGCCCACATTTATTTATTTTGGATACTGCTGTTCTTAGTATCACAGTGGTTGGTTAGTTCTAAGGTGCCTGAAAAAATTGCTTGTTGTTCTTTATATTCATGAATCCAGAGATTTAAAAACTCGATTGCTCTAATTCGTGCTATATCTTCTCCTCGTTGGATCGTCTCTTTTTTTAGTCTTTCTAATTGTGCTTCAATTTCTTTATTATCAACTAGTTGATTATGTAGGTGGAGTTCTACAAATTTTAGGGCTATTTCTTCGGTTAGGTTTGAAGAAGTGAACTTATAGGCACCTTCAAGTGGGTCGTTTAGATCTTTTAGAAAGCTAAACCAAAGATAATTTTCAGAGATATTATTTAGATCTTGATTGCTACCGTCATTGTTGTAGTTCCCCTCACGGAATTTATAAAGTCTCATAACATTCTTTGTATCAATAATCCGTTAAACAATAAAAAACCCGCATAGTTAGCTCTCGCTAACCGTGCAGGTCTCTTAGAATATGGTAGCTATGGGCTAACCTGAAATGAATGTCTAAGTCTTTGATTTAAAACGATTTAATATAAGGAGTATTGTCTAGTGTGACATTGAGTGTGACATAAGCTACATGCTGCTTTTTCAGTAAATCCAAAAACACTAGAAAATTGTAATATAGATTTAAAAATTCCGACAGCAAGACGTAGGCATACTAAAAGACCCCTAAACTCGTCCTTTGTTGAATTTACTGATTTATTTTTATTCGACTGCGACCAAGGTTCTTATCTTGTAGTGGCTTCTCTGAAAATACTGGGATGATTTGGGTTTTTTAGTATTTCCATAACTCATGCTTTTTCCACACACCAGCGGCATGATGGTCGCCCGCCTCGTATGCCTTCTTAATCCAGTGCTTGGCCATCTTAAGACTCTTTTTCACACCAAATCCATTGATGTAGTGTTTACCAAGTTTGAATTGAGCTCGGGAATGCTCTTGGTTCGCTGCCTTTTTGTACCAGTTAATGGCTTGTCTTGAATCTTTTGTGACACCAATTCCTAATTCATATTTGATGCCGAGATCAAATTGAGCTTTAGCATGACCTTGTTTAGCTGCTTTTGTAATCCAAGCTATTCCCTGCTTAGGTTTGCTTAGTTCACCTGTTGAATATAGATACAGTGTGCCTAAATGAAGCTGGGCTTTAACATGCCCTTGTTCACTAGCTTTTTTTAACCAGAACTCGGCTTGCTTTGGGTCTTGGAGTGTCCCCGAACCTACGCGGTACTTAACGCCAAGTCGGTACTGAGCATCAACCAACCCTTGTTTAGCTGCCTTTTTAAATGCGGCGTAACTTTTTTTATACTGGTGTGCTTTTTCGTATATTAAACCTTCATTAAAATCATTTTTAGATTGAAGATTTGCGTAGCTGTTACTGGCTAAAAGGAATAAAGTAATTATTAATATATTAAATGTGGCTTTCATGTGTCTTCCTTGATTCTGGATTAATGGCTGGTTATTACTCGATACTGGCCAAGCAGCACTTAATACTGCTAAATAATAAATCTATCGTTTAAGCAAAAAATTGTAACATAGGTTTAAAACGGCAGGGCGTAGGCATACGAAAAGACCCCTTTATTCGTCTTTTGTTGAATTTACTGTTTTATCTTTATTCGACTACGACCAAAGTTCTTAGCTTGAGCGGGCTTGTATCCTTTGCCACGGCCCTTGGCTAAGTATGATATGTGATAGATGGCATCTTGTAAGGCTGCGTGATCATCTCGGGTTAGGCGGTGATAACAGCGACCAGTCGGCCAGCATAAATACCCATCAAAATATAACTCCCAATACTTTTTTGCTGCTTTCAATATGTAGCCTGATTCTTGTACCTTGTTGCCATCAAGTAAGATAAAGCAGTGATAGTGTTGCTGCTTTGCCTTTTCCTGTTCCCTTACCCACGCATAACCAAAGCGGCTAAGTTTGTAGTGCTTCTTGATATGCTCAGAAAACCCTCGAATGAACCTTGAAACGTGCTCACTGTTATCGGTATAGCTAGGCTGGTGAAGATCAAAGCGCAATAAGAAAACCTTGTTGTGATGGCTTAGCATGGCTTCAACTTGATCCAGCATGCCTTTCATTATGTGGGTATAAATACCGCTTTTCCTGGAGTTGATAAACCAAGTGCTTCCAGCGTTTTGAATCACTTGGCTATGGGTTATGTAAGCGCTCATTATTGAAGGGTTAGGATTGGTAGGTATAGATTAAGACTAGGGATATAAAGCCAATAGATAATATTAAAGACCTAACGGCAAAAAGACGGAAAGCCCTTATAAAGCCTTTATATTTCAATAGCTTAAAAGCACTTGAATGCCTTATTTTTGCCTTAAAAACCTGTAAATCTTGTCCATTAACGTACACAGTATATAAACCGTGTATTAGCAGGTATGCGACCACTAACAGGAATGTGATTGAATGGTGTGAATTCATTGTTATATACTCGGAGTGTTGCTGGTGGCACTTCTGCCAAGACTCACCACCAGCATGGTTTAGATAAGCCGCCTAGATAAGCATTTAGGCGGTTTTATTATTCTTAATTAGTGGAAGTTTCAATTGAGGGCTAAAGCTAGATTCAGCTTCTTGCCATCGCTCTATGGAGTCAGGCAACTTATTAACGGCTTGTTGATTTTTATCTTTTTGCTCTCTCAATAAATCTAAAAATCTTTCTGTCCTAGCTTGTTTATCAAGTTCAATATCACCGCTTCGGTGCCTTGGGTCTAACTGGTAGCAGCCTTCGTTACTGCCTTGGATTCCAATGTTAATAATATTCCAGTAATCACAGTCTCCATTCATTAAGCTTTGTAGTGCTGAGCGCGGGTTTTTACCGCCAAGACCTATGGTTAGTTCACAAGTCTTCTTATTGCCTTCAAATAACATCAAAAGGACTGAATGGGCTTGAGTTCTAGGTCTTGGAATAGCGGAGCAGGGGAAGCCAGTTAAGGAAGTCATTACACCACCGCCTTAAATTGCTTGCGGCTTTCTTCTAGCGTCTTAACTAACTGTTTTATTTCTTCGGGAGATTGGCCAGCGATCATTGCGCCTAAAACTTGTTCGTTTTCAGTAGATAGCCAGCCACAACATCTACTGCCTAAATTTATAGGTTTAGGCCATAGGCGTTGTTCTATTTTTTTATAAAGATTTGAGCGGGAAATTTGTAGGAATTCTAAGACTTCTGGGCGGCGTACTATTTTCGGATAGTTCATAAATAAATCTCTTGGACTGTTGAAAGTCCACGCAGATTAAGAGTTCATGAAAACCTGAACATGCTTCATGTTCGTTTTTCTACTTTTTATGTTTTTCGTTATCCCTAAGGTTTTGGTTGCGTATACTTGTACGGACTGTCTTTATGTGGCATTCCATAGGTGTGTTTTTTAATCGTTTATATATGATGTCAGAAATATTCTGTTGGTATTTGCCATCTTTTATTAGGGTGTACCAAAGCTTTTTTATTTCATCGTCACGTAATTCTTGATGTTTTTTTCTGGTTACGCCTGATGACTTCCCAGCTGCGCTATTGCTGAGTTTTTTTTCTGCGATCTTTTGCGTCATTGGTTCGTAAGAAATATCAACTAATGTAGCGCGAATGTTTTCTATTTCTGGATAGCTTGTGGCAACATTGCGAGGAAATTCACCATTTTTGATGCGGGCGTTAAACTCATTTTGATTATGGTTCCAAGAGCTACTGAATATAACGAGAAGTGCTGCTCGTAATGGGTGGGTATCTTTTTTCTCTAGTTCAAATTGCTGGGCTTCTTTGAAGCCCTTCATGATTGGGGCAAGAGTGAGCATGTATATTTCTGACTGCGTGTTTGTACAGTTTTCGATCATTAATTTGAAAAGACCTTTATTGTCAATCCAGTCGCTGGCAATCGCATCTAAAGTCGAGAGCATCTTTTTCAGATTTATTGGGGCATTATTTAATGCGTTATAGCAAAGCCTCGGTAGGATTATTAGAGTTGCGACAATTATGATTTTTTCGTATAAATCTTTCTCACTTTTCGATTCGACTATAGAGCTTTTAAGTATCCTCATTGGGTTGTTCTTCTGATCCGCCCTAGCCCATTGTAGAAAAGTAGTTGCTACGGTAGTAATTCCTTTTTTAGAAGAATCTGTTTCAAAAATCATTTAATCATCCTTAAAACATTATCATTATGCTGCGTATCTATGTTCCTTCCTTCAATCTCATCAGACCACCAGCACATCATCACCTTACGTTTTTCAAGATACTGGGCGCGGTTGTATGCGGCTCTAATTTCATTCTTATCTATGTGGGCCAGTGCCGCTTCAATCACATCAGGATTAAAGCCTTGTTCGTTTAGTGTGGTGCTGGCTAATGCTCGCAAACCATGAGCAACCAAGCGACCACGAAAACCCATACGCTTCAATGCTGCGTTCGCGGTTTGGGTATTACGGGGGTGGCCTTTCTTCATTTCAGAAGGGAATAAGAACTCGCTATCAATACTATGGGGCTTAATAATTTCTAGTAGCTCGATAGCTTGCGGGCTTAGTGGAACCATGTGAGGGCGCTTCATTTTCATTCTTTCAGCGGGAATAACCCAAAGCTCGGCTTCTAGATCTATCTCTTCCCACCTTGCCCCAGCGGCTTCACTAGGGCGGCTCATCGTATGAAGCTGCCATTCAATCATTACGCGGGTTAGTAGCTGTATGTTGGCGTATGAGAGAGCCTTCATTAGCTCGGGCAGTTCTTTTGGTTCTAGTGTTAGCTGGTGGCGTTTCTTCGGTGCTTCAAATGCGGTGGTGATCTTGGCTAGTTGGTTATGGTGAATAATCCCAGTATTGACGGCAAAGTTCATAATCTGGTTTAGCGCTTGGCTAACACGTTTAAGCATATCCAGCTTGCCCGCATCCTCTAGCTGTTTAATTACTTCAATGGCTTGGGGGGCGGTGATCTTGTGAATAGGGAGCTTGCCCAATTTGGGTAGTATGTGAAGTTCTAAAGCTCGGTATATTTTTCGGCCATAGCTATCGCTTACGCTGGTTTTCTTTACTTTGTGCCATTGCTTGGCTACATGCTCAAGCGTGTTCAGGTGGGCAAGCTCATTCTTCTGGCGTTGTTCGGTTTTGTGTTCTTGGGGGTCTATGTCTTCTGATAGCAATACTAGGGCTTCACTACGAAGTTTTCGCGCACTGGCTAGGCTTACTTCTGGATAGCTACCAAAGCCTAAATTGGTTCTTTTTTTGGTGTAGGGGCGCTGGTAGGTAAAGATCCAAGCCTTTGAGCCGCTTGGCTTAATTCTGAGGGATAGCTTTTGCCCATCAGCAAGACTGTATTCCTTGTCTTTGGGCTTCGCATTCTTGATTTGAGTATCGGTTAAAGGTACTGGTATTTTCGCCATGGTGTCACATCACTTTTAAGGTTTTGGCTTGGTGTGACATTGAGTGTTACATCAAACTCAGGATTTTAAAAGATATGTTAAAACGCTATAAGACGCTAAATAGGGCTGTAGGCCGCATGGTGGGTATATGACAGGCATAAAAAAGGACGCTATAAAGCGTCCTGATTTAGTAATTTGGTAGCTATGGGCAGACTTGAACTGCCGACCCCAGCATTATGAATGCTGTGCTCTAACCAACTGAGCTACATAGCTATACTTAGTGGCTTTCGCCTCTCAAGTGGCGCACATTATGCCACTATTTGAATTGTCGTCAAGCGATTTTATTAGATTAATTCAATTATTTGGCTATCTTTTCAAAGGCTTAGCTCAGGCCTTCGTTCAGCTCTTAATTCCAAGCTAAGTCATTCCTGTCATCTAGCTCTTTATAGCAGCGGTGAATAGCAAGCAGGCATAAAAAAAGCGCTCTACTTACCTATTGCTAGGTCCGTAGAGCGCTTTTTTAGCAGTTGCTAATACAAGGTTAGGGTTCGTTTAAAGTTTAAACGATGCCTTTCTCTTGTAGGTTGGCAATCATACTGTCTAGGCTATCTTCGTCAGCGGCTAGGCTAATGGTTGCATCGTCTGCACCACCGGCTACCAATGCGATTAAGCCAGCTTCTTTCAAGATAAGCGCTTGTGCGTTAGTTGCGATTGCCGCTACCTTGCCCATTTCGAATAAACGACGGTCAAGAGCTTGTGCAGTCACTTCTGGGTTGCTGCCATTGATCGCTACGATCGCTGGTTGCTGACCAAAACGCTTGGCTTTATCTTCAGCAGAAACCGCTGCTGTATCGCCTTCGCTATCCTGAGCTTCGCCCACAACCATTCCTGCACCAACAGTAACGTTGGTTAGGCGATCGATGATGATGAAAGCACCGGTCGCACGGTTGTTCTTATACGCATCAAACGACATCGGCTTAGTAAGTGTTAACTCACATAGAGCGATCTCGTTCAACTTAACGTCAGCAGCGGCGTGCTGTTCCATCGTATTAACGTCAACGCGGTGGTGAATCTTGCTCACGGCGCCTTGAGTCATAGAAGATGAGAACTTAACATCGAATTGCTTACCGGCTACTAACTCAGCTTCGGCCATCCATACGATGTCAGCGTTTACTTTGCTGGCAACAGTCGGAAGGTCGTCGATGTGAACCAACATATCGCCACGAGAAACGTCAATTTCGTCTTTCAGGGTGATGGTAACAGCTTGGCCATTGAAGGCTTCGTCTAGGTCGCCATCAAACGTTACGATTTTATCAACGGTGCTGGTCTTACGCGATGGCAATGCCATAACGCTGTCGCCTGGGCGAACTTTACCAGAAGCAACCGTACCGCAGAAACCACGGAAGTCGAGGTTAGGACGGTTAACGTATTGAACAGGGAAGCGGAAGTTCTCAAGATTCTTATCTTCAGACACTTCTACGGTGTTCAAGATTTCCATCAATGTTTT
>Ga0209292_1001090_pt1 | contig 33927 bp, 29 predicted proteins | sample GOMGulsemesocosm_2_FD_184634 | JGI IMG/M metagenome (GOLD analysis project Ga0209292, IMG submission 184634) | Methane-oxidizing microbial communities from mesocosms in the Gulf of Mexico - GOM9C Gulf of Mexico (SPAdes) (version 2) | ecosystem: Environmental > Aquatic > Marine > Cold seeps...
AAACGTAATAAAAAATGCCATCCACGATAAGTGTAAGGTTTTCATCTTCCCTGAAAAAGACAATATATTAAATTTTTCTTGTCCCATAAAAATTCCCTCTAAGATATAAAAACAAAGTTTAAAAAATTTTATCTTATCTAGAACAAAGCAATACTAAGGCCAACTTAATAAAACCAGACTAACACCTTAACTATCAACAACTTAACCATAAGAACATACAGTGCCATAGACTGGGAGTGGAATATTTGCACCAATGTGGGGATTAAATGTGAGCAATGTATCATTTTGTGAGCAAGATCCCTAAGGGTACACATACTCCGGACAAACCAACAGCCTCATTTTTATAGCAGAAAACAAAAAGCCCGCTACATAGCGGGCTTTTAATCATTTAACCTAAGTAAATCGTATTACAGTGTAATACCTGCTTTCTTAAGGTCTTTTGATGTCACTGAGTTAGGCAGCGGGATGTAACCATCTTTCGCTACGATCTTCTGACCTTGTTTCGATAACATCAGTTTTAAGAACTCCGTTTGCATTGGTGATAATGCTTTATTCGGATTCTTGTTGATGTAAACGTATAGGTAACGAGACAGTGGGTATTTACCTGATGCAGCGTTATCTAGTGTTGCATCGATGTAGTTAGACCCTTTTTTCGATAATGCTACAGCACGTACACCAGATGTCTTATAACCGATACCTGAGTAACCAATTGCATTAAGTGATGATGATACAGACTGTACAACAGATGCTGAACCAGGTTGTTCATTTACGTTGTTTTTGAAGTCACCTTTACAAAGTGCTTTTTTCTTAAAGTAACCATAAGTACCTGATACTGAGTTACGACCAAATAATTGAACATCACGCTCAGCCCAAGAACCTTCTAGACCTAGCTCACCCCAACGTTCAACACGGTTACTCTCACCACATTTTAGTGTGCTTGAGAAGATTGCATCAACATCGGCAATGCTTAGACCTTTAATTGGGTTATCTTTGTGTACGAATACCGCTAGTGCATCAATAGCAACACGGATTGCAGTTGGTTTGTAACCATAACGTTTTTCAAACGCTTCAATTTCTTTAGACTTCATCTTGCGGCTCATTGGACCGAATTGTGAAGTACCTTCTGTTAGTGCCGGTGGCGCAGTAGAAGAACCAGCCGCTTGAATTTGTACATTAACACTTGGGTAAGTATGTTTGAATTCTTCAGCCCACAACGTCATCATGTTTGCTAATGTATCTGAACCAACTGTAGATAGGTTACCTGAGATACCGCTTACTTTTTGGTATTCAGGTAATTTAGGGTCTAGACCTGCTGCAAATGCGCTTTGTGTAGCGATTGCTGTCATTGATATCCCTAATGCTACAACAATTTGTTTAATATTCATTTTTTACTTCTCCAAGTATAATTTTTATTTTGTGTCTATGACTACAAGTTAAATAAATTTTGTATCTCGTTTCTGTGACTACAAGTATTCAATAAACTGATGACAATAATATGAACGAAACATGACGGTTTGATGACAGCGCGTAATTTATTACAAATAAAACTCTGTTAATTACCCATACAGTATAAATTAGACGCTAAAAAAAAGCCCATCACATAGTGGATGGGCTTAACTCTTTAATAATACTAGGTAACAATAATGGTAACCTTAGTGGCGTTTTACATACGTAACCAAAGGTAATGTAAAGCTGAAGCAACTGCCTTTATCCACTTTACTTTTAATCTCTAATAAACTGTCATGATTACTCAACACATGTTTTACAATCGATAAGCCAATACCAGAACCACCAGAATCACGTGAACGCGCATCATCAACGCGATAAAAACGCTCAGTTAAATGATGTACATGCTCCGCAGAGATACCGTCACCATTATCGGTCACACTAAATGAGCCACCAGCAGAAGTTTTTTTCCACTCAACGACAACTTTACCTTGTTCGGGTGTATAGCGTACCGCATTGTAAATTAAATTAGATACTGCACTGCGTAATTGCGATTCATCACCCATGGCAAACAAACCATGTTCAATATGGAATTCCACCTGCAAGGCTTTATCTGCCCCTAAAATTAATACTTCTTGCTCTAACATCGACAGCATAAACGGAATATCAACTTGCTTTTCAAAGTCGACAGCCTGCGCAGCTTCAATACGAGATAAAGCTAGCAACTGATTCACGAGTGAATCCATTCGCGCCGTTTGTTCAGACATTACTTTATGCGCACGCGCAAACATCTTATCCGATTCCTCGGGTTCAAGCATTTCCAGATAACCCTTCAATACGGTTAACGGAGTACGTAATTCATGAGAAACATTCCCCATAAAATTACGCCTTACTTGCTCCAGTTGACGTAGCTCAGTTACATCACGAGCCACCAGCATCGACTGGTCATCGGTATAGGTCATCACTCGAATCTCTAACGTTTTAGCATTATGAATCGGTGAGGTGATTTCTAATGGCTCTTGATAATCTTTGGAGTTTAAATATTGAATAAAATCCGGGGTACGGATCAAATTACCAATATGCTGATTAGCATCTTCCGGCCATTTCAAGCCAATCATTTGCTGTGCTAATTTATTACACCACATAATAGAATAATCAGTATCTAACGCCACCACTGCATCCGGCAGGGCCTCTGCACCTTCACGAAAACGGCGGATCACCATGCGTAATTCTTTACGCTTACGTTTGTGGCGACGCTGCAAACGATAAATACCGTTAAAAATAGCTTCCCAGCTGCCTTTACCTTCAGGCGGCGTCGCACTCCGTCCGACCCACAACCATTTATGTAATACATATTGACTACGATATAGAGCAATGACATTTACCACTGTGGCAATGAGTAAACTCAATGTGATGTTATCAATGACTAAACCAACAAGAAAAAACGGGATATACCAATAAATTAGTCGCCATAAGCCACTAACAAAAACATTCGTTTTATTCATATTGAAACTTCAACTCTACTGATTAACGTACCGAAAAGCGATAACCTGCGCCACGTACAGTTTGCACATATTTATCATGTTCACTCGGTGTTAATGCTTTGCGTAACCGACGGATATGTACGTCAACCGTACGGTCTTCAACGTACACATTCATACCCCAAACATTATCTAATAACTGCTCTCGGCTATATACACGCTCTGGATGCGTCATGAAAAAGTGCAATAGTTTAAATTCTGTCGGGCCGATATCAATCACAGTATTATTAGCCGATACACGATGCGCAACAGGATCAAGTTGTAAACCATTAATATCAATCACTGAATCTTGTGTCATTGGGGCAACACGGCGCATCACAGCATTTAGCCGCGCAATCAGTTCTTTAGGTGAAAATGGTTTGGTAATGTAATCATCAGCACCGACTTCCAATCCTTTCACTTTATCTTCTTCTTCACCGCGTGCAGTGAGCATCACAACAGGAATCGCAGATGAATGAGGCTGAGATTTTAGGTGTTTAATATATTTAATGCCACTGCCGCCAGGTAGCATCCAATCTAACAAAATTAAATCAGGGTAAGGTTCGACAAGTCGTTCTACAGCTTCGTCATAATCCCCAGCTTCAACAACATCAAACCCTTTTTGTTCCAGTGCAAAACATAGCATTTCACGGATTGCAAGTTCATCTTCAACTACTAAAATTCGCTTAGACACTTTAAATATCCTTTACTATTAGTCCCTTTATTAACTGTTTCCAGTCAGTAAAAGATTTATATTGTAATGATGAAAGACCCATTTATCTTCCGACTTTAACTGAAAGCGATTATCAGCTCAATATGTTTCAGAATTATTACATTAATGAATTTTTTATTAAAAATTAGATTCATACCTAATAAACGTCATGAATAACGTAAACATATAGGATTTAATTAAAGCACTGATTTTAATAATTAAAACTAACTTTTCATTATTCTTTTATACTTTTAAATAACACGACTCTGTATTTGGCTAAAATCTTGATTGCTGCATGTTTAGCCAAGTACCAAACTTGTATTTCCAACCTCCTTGAGTATACTGGTTATCCAAACAGTTGATACCAAGGTCCTGCTATAATGTGGTTTAAAAACTTACTAATTTATCGTTTCACTCGTCCACTTGAATTAGATATTGAACAACTTGAAACCAAGTTAGCTGATTTCCCTTTTACCCCTTGCGGTAGCCAGGATTTATCTAAATTCGGTTGGGTCAAGCCACTGGGTAAATCAGGTCAGGCTTTGACACACGGTATCACAGATAACATTCTGATCTGTGCAAAGAAAGAAGACAAAGTATTACCCGCATCAGTTATCAAAGACATGCTACAAGAAAAAGTAGACACGATTGAAGCAGAACAAGGCCGTGGTCTAAAGAAGAAAGAAAAAGATGCACTAAAAGAAGATATCGTTCATCAGCTATTACCACGTGCTTTCCCGCGTAGCAGTCAAACCTTTGCTTGGATCTGCCCTTCACAAGATCTATTAGTGGTTGATGCATCAAGTGCTAAAAAAGCCGAAGACTTAATCGCGTTGTTACGTAAGTGCGTGGGTAGCCTACCTGTGGTTCCCGTTGCTTTAACGACGCCTGCTGATGTAACCATGACAGAATGGTTGAATAACGGCAGTGCTGCACCTGGATTTGAATTAGGAGATGAGGCTGAATTACGTTCAGCGCTTGAACACGGCGGTATTATCCGTTGTAAAGAGCAAGACCTAACCAGTGAAGAGATCCAACACCATCTTAACGCCGATAAATTAGTGACTAAATTAGCCTTAGACTGGAGTGAATCACTGTCTTTCTTACTTGGTGAAGACATGTCAGTTAAGCGCCTTAAATTTAGCGACCTTATCAAAGAACAAAATGATGATGTTGTAACCGATGATTACGCGGCTAAATTTGATGCTGACTTTGCCTTGATGACTGGCGAGTTAATGCGCTTTATTCCAGACTTAATCACTGCACTTGGTGGTGAAGAAGCTACTACAACGAAATAGTAGCTAACTAATGCAGCATATATCGATTTATATGCTGCATACTCACGAATATCTCCGTTAATTTCCCCTCCAACACATGACAGTTTTGTCATAAACGCCAAAATTTGTATATAAAAACAACAAAAACTCGCTGTTACTCTCTATAATGCTCTTATGAGTAAATAAATAATCGAAATAAAAACTTTAATTTAAAGCCATAAAAACAACGAGTTAGATTTTTGTGATGACGTTTTATTACATTTAAAAATCACTGTAATATTTCTGTCACACAAGTTTGTTTTAATCCACCTCGTCAACTAATTGAAACAATCTGTCATTCGATACAGATAAAATGGTATTTAGAGATGAAAAATAATAACGAAGCAATTGAATTAAGCCCAAGCACAATGCAAAAAGTATTTAGCTGGGTAAGTGTAGCCGCATTGGTATACTTCGTATTGGTAGCAGTATCTACAGTAAGTGGAGGCTTTAAAATGTTCTCCGGTGGTAGCGCTGGTGCAGAACAAATATTCGCTTTCGCAACTAACCCATTTGTAGCTTTATTATTAGGTATCCTAGTAACAGCATTAGTACAATCTTCAAGTACGGTAACATCAGTAATCGTTGGCCTAGTAGCCGGTGGTTTACCAATCTCAATCGCCATTCCTATGGTGATGGGTGCGAACATGGGCACCACTATCACCAATACGTTTGTGAGCATGGGTCATATCCGTGACAAACAAGAGTTCCAGCGTGCATTCAGTGCTGCAACTGTACATGACTTCTTTAACTTACTTGCTGTAGCTATCTTCCTACCATTGGAAATTGCCTTCGGTATCCTTGAGAAAATGGCGACCTTCCTAGCAGACTTCTTTGTTGGTGGTAGTAGCTTAAGCATTAAAGAGTTCAACTTTATTAAACCGTTAACTAAACCTGCGGTAAACCAAATTAAAGAACTTGCAGGTTCATTACCAGTAGAAAGCAATACCGCTGGTCTAATCATGGTATTCATCGGTATCTTCATGATTGGCTTCTCAGTTACCTTCCTAGGTAAAGTATTGAAATCAGTAATGGTTGGTCGTGCTAAAGCAGTATTACACGGTGCAATCGGCCGTGGTCCAGTAAGCGGAATCTTATCTGGTACAGCAGTAACAGTAATGGTGCAATCATCATCTACGACAACTAGCTTAATGATCCCACTAGCGGGCAGCGGTGTGTTTACTACACGTCAAATCTTCCCGTTCACACTGGGTGCTAATATAGGTACTACAATTACAGCGTTACTTGCTGCAACATCAATCAGTGGTGATACAGCACAACTAGCGATGACTATCGCACTAGTACACGTAATGTTTAACGTATTCGCAGTAGCACTTATCTACGGTATCCCAGCACTACGTGAGATTCCAATTAAGTGTTCAGAAGCTCTGGCACGCCAAGGCACTGAAAACAAATTCATCGCTTTTGGTTATGTAGTTGGTGCTTTCTTCGCACTACCTGGTCTGATGATTATTTTCTAATTAACACGACGAACAAAAGATGACTGCAAACAATTAGTCATCAATATTAAAAAAAGCTCAGACTTGTTCTGAGCTTTTTCGTTTCCGGCTTTGGCATAATGATCTTATCTATCCCCCTCATGAGCAGCAGTGACCACTCACCGTACACAATCAAATAAAACATGATCTAGATCAAGATTAATTCATTACTCAACGCGTAGAATCGCGAACCTTGATGCCCTTAGGGTATTTCCTGACTTGAACTCAGACAAAAATTGAGGTTGAAATGTTTACTCCAGAATTACTTTCCCCTGCAGGTTCACTAAAGAACATGCGCTATGCTTTCGCTTACGGTGCTGATGCTGTTTACGCTGGGCAACCACGCTATAGCCTACGTGTTCGTAACAATGAATTTAGCTTAGAAAACTTAGCAATTGGTATCAACGAGGCACACGCGCTTGGTAAGCAATTCTATGTGGTTTGTAATATCCAACCTCATAATTCAAAATTAAAAACCTTCATCCGTGATTTAACACCTATCATCGCCATGAAGCCAGATGCAATTATTATGTCGGATCCAGGTCTGATCATGATGGTTCGTGAAGCTTTCCCTGATATGGTCATTCACCTGTCGGTACAAGCGAACGCTGTAAACTGGGCTACGGTGAAATTCTGGTATACCCAAGGAATCAAGCGTGTGATCTTGTCACGTGAGTTATCACTGGATGAAATTGAAGATATTCGTTTCCACTGCCCTGACATGGAAATCGAAGTGTTTGTACACGGTGCATTATGCATGGCTTATTCTGGCCGTTGCCTATTATCTGGTTACATTAACAAACGTGATCCAAACCAAGGTTCATGCACTAATTCATGCCGTTGGAAATACGATGCACATGATGCGACCGAAAATGAAACCGGTGATATTGTTGCTACTGAACCAGAAATCTATTCTCCTGAGCCAACTTTAGGCGAAGGTAAACCGACTGACCAAATCTTCTTATTACAAGAGCAAGGTCGTCCAAATGAATACATGCCTGCATTTGAAGATGAGCATGGTACTTACATCATGAACTCAAAAGACCTACGTGCTATCCAACACGTTGAGCGTCTAACTAAAATGGGCGTACATTCATTAAAAATTGAAGGTCGTACTAAATCGTTCTACTACTGTGCTCGTACTGCACAAGTATATAAACAAGCGATTAATGATGCTGTTGCAGGCCGTGACTTTGATCCATCACTATTACGTTCACTAGAACACCTTGCACACCGTGGTTACACAGAAGGTTTCTTAAGCCGTCATACACACGATGCATACCAAAACTACGATTACGGCTATTCAATCAGTGAAACACAACAGTTTGTTGGTGAGCTAAATGGTCGTAACGATAAGGGCCTTGCTGAAGTTATCGTTAAGAATAAATTCTTAGTGGGTGATTCATTAGAGCTAATGACACCACAAGGTAACCTAACCTTCAAGCTTGAAGAACTCGAAAACCGTAAAGGCGAAACAATGGAATATGCACCAGGTTCTGGTCACATTGTTTATTTACCAGTGCCTGAAGAAGTTACACTGGATCACGCATTATTAATGCGTAATTTCCATAATAGTGAAGATACGCGTAACCCGCATAAATAATCCATTAGGAAAGAAGACATAACCTTATGGCATTATTAATTAATGATAAGTGTATTAACTGTGACATGTGCGATCCGGAATGCCCGAATGGCGCAATTACATTTGGCGCGAAGATTTATGAAATCGACCCATTGTTATGCACTGAATGCGTAGGTCATTATGATAAACCGACCTGTAAAACTGTTTGCCCGATTAACTGCATTATTACCGACCCGGACTATGTAGAAAAAGAGGAAGCATTATGGGAAAAGTTTGTCATGATCCAAGAAGCGACAAAAGCAGCACGTTAATCACAACGTGACTGAATCTAGTGATATAAAAACTAAAACGGCGAGCTTATAGCTCGCCGTTTTTCTATTCATATTGTGGTGGTTTAGGAGCAGTCACTCAACTTAATGCTTTTCGTGCCAACCAATCCTCATGTAATAATGCTGTTAATACGTGGTCTTGCCAATTACCAGCAATCTTAAGATATTTACGCGCATAACCTTCACGTTCAAACCCTAACCTTTCCAGTAATGCACCACTACGTTGATTATCAGGAATAAAGTTTGCCATCACCCGATTCAAACCGACATTTTCAAACATGAAACCTAAACAGCTTTGCAAAAACTCGACCATCAGCCCCTGCCCTTCATAATCCTTGGAAATTGAATAGCCAAGATAACAGGACTTAAACACACCTTGAATAATATTACTAAAATTAGCAACCGCTACGATTTCAGAGCTATCCGGCGTCATGGCGATAAAATTGATCGCACTGGCATCGTTAAATTCCGCATGAATTTGCTGAATACGTAATTTCCACCAACGCAGCGTATAATAAGCCTCGCTGCGTATCGGTTCCCAAGGTGCAAGATGAACTTGATTACGAACATAATACTGGCATAACTTTTCAGCATCGCTCGCCATCGCCACTCGGATGACCAAACGTTTAGTAACAAATTGGGGAAATTTTGATAGCATCCAACACCTCAGCTAAACTAGATCAACTCTAGATAAAGACTAAGCGAGATGTAACCTCGTTGAAGATAATAATCCACCATTATCAACCAGCTGTTTCATCAAGCCTAAATTAGCCAGTATACGTTCTACTAATGGTGTTTCAAATGGATAATAAGTTTCTTTGCAGTTATTCACAGAATCGATAGTCGCAACTATAAAATGTTCCAAGATCAAGCAAGTGCGATTTTTGCTAAAGTTAGCCATCGACAGCTCTGTCGGCGAATAAGCCCCACGGCAATTACTACCAACTCGTAGTACGACACTGGGTAATAAAGATAAATTATCACTTTCACAAAAAGCATAGAAGTTATCTAAGCTTTCTTCTTCCCACTCAGGACTAACAATAATAATCGCATCTGCGAGTTGCATTAATTCAGCAGTTTCTTGCCATTCATCTTGCCAATCGGCAATTTCGTTTTTTAACGCTTTATCCCAGATAGGCAAAGCAACATTAACAAAATCCAATAAATTCACTTTGCTAAACAATTGGGACTGCTGGGCTAATTGTAAGACAGACTGTGCAACCTTGATGGTTGTCGACCGATTTCGAGTACTACCGCTAATAACAACTAGTCTCACCTTATGCTCCTTGCATGAAAGACACTCACGACTGAGTTATGCCTATATCCGTATGGCATTTATACCCAAGTTACTTCACCATGCTTGGATATACATTAATCTATTGATGATATGAGGGCGTATCCATAAGGTCTATAGCGATAGCGAAAAGCAATACTATAACCATACTAAGGCATGGTTATAAATAGTAACTGAGGTGTTAGTATTAAGTGAATACCCACTTAACCATCTTCGTGACAGTCGATGACAAAGTTGAGTATTCATCTGTGCTTAGGCCATTGCTTTGTCTTTCACTGTACTACTTAGTACCGGCTCAGTTAAACCTTGTTGAATAAACTCAGCAACATAAGCCAATAATGTCGTTACCGCTTTTGGCAGTTCATCTAGATCAAAACTATCCAGCATGTTTTTTACTTCAAGACCGAGTTCGGTATCACCTTCAATTTTTAAGCGACGCTGAAAAAATAACGTATCCGGGTCTTCTTTTCGTGCAGTAATTAGCACTAATTCATTTAAGTTACCTTTAAAGCTGACATCTATCGAGGCTGCATTTGGCGCAATAACCAGCTTATTGTCCACGCAACTAATAAACCAATTAATAGCTAAGTCAGTAATTTCGACCTGTAACCATTTTTGCTCAAGAAACTCAAACTCATCATCCGCTAGCGCTTCTGCGAATACTCTATTCAGTACCTGTGATAGTACTTTCTCTTGCAGTGAAAAAGGCAATACTTTAGCTGGGATCGCTAATAATCCAGGTACAGTATGTACCAACTTACGGTGTAGAGTATGTAACATCAGGGTCTAGTCCTTGAATAAAAAAACTATTTTAGCGCGCCATTGGCGAGCATATCCTAAGCAAAGTCAATTTAAAGTAGATTAACTCAGATAATCCTGCCCTAAATCAAGTTCAATAAAACAGGGATACCTTACAATTTTTATCAATATTCATCGTTCAAGATACTATAACAATGGAATTACTCTGCCCTGCTGGTAATTTACCAGCCCTAAAAACCGCTGTCGATAATGGCGCAGACGCTGTTTACATCGGCTTTAAAGACGATACTAATGCCCGCCACTTTGCCGGATTAAACTTTACCGATAAGAAACTCGATAAAGCAGTCGACTATGTCCGCAGTCACAATCGCCACTTACATGTCGCGATCAATACCTTTGCTCATCCAGGTAAGTTAGAGCGCTGGGAGCGTGCCGTTGACCGCTGCGCAGATATGGGCGTTGATGCCGCCATTATTTCCGATGTTGCAGTGCTGGATTATGCCACCAAAAAATATCCCGATTTAGAATTGCATTTATCCGTGCAAGCCTCGGCAACTAATGTCGAAGCAATTAACTTCTATACCAATAATTTTAATGTCAGTCGGGTGGTATTACCGCGCGTATTGTCAATCCATCAAGTAAAGCAATTGGCGCGCAATACCGATGTTGAATTAGAAGTCTTTGCCTTTGGTAGCTTATGCATTATGGCGGAAGGCCGCTGCTATTTATCATCCTATTTAACTGGTGAATCACCAAATACGGTTGGGGCTTGCTCTCCGGCAAAATATGTACGCTGGGAAGAAACAGAGCAAGGCTTAGAATCACGCTTAAACGGCATATTGATCGACCGTTACCAACCGGAAGAAAAAACCGGTTACCCGACCCTCTGTAAAGGCCGCTTTAATGTTGATGGCAAAGTTTTTCATGCTTTAGAAGAACCAACCAGCTTAAATACCCTAGCGTTAGTACCAGAACTAGCACAAGCCAACATAGCTGCGGTTAAGATTGAAGGTCGCCAACGTAGCCCGGCCTATACCGAACAAGTCACTAAAGTATGGCGCGCTGCGCTTGACCGCTACCGCCAAGATCCAGAACGATATCAAGTTGAAGCCGCATGGAATAAGCAGCTTGATCAGCTCTCCGAAGGCACCAGTACCACACTAGGCGCTTATCACCGAGATTGGCAGTAATCAAGATTAATAACAGCGAGAATAACCATGAAATACGCATTAGGACCAATCTTATATTATTGGCCAAAACAACAAGTTGAAGATTTCTATGCAGCCGCAATGAATTCACAGGCTGACATTATTTATCTTGGTGAAACAGTTTGCAGTAAGCGCCGTGAACTGAAACCCAAAGACTGGCTAGGATTAGCTAAAGAGATTGCCGACTCTGGTAAGCAAGTTGTGATCTCAACCATGGCATTATTAGAAGCGCCATCAGAGGTCAATATACTGCGTAAGTACTGTGAAAATGGTGACTTTATTGTTGAAGCTAATGATTTTGGCGCGATCAATTTATTAGCTGAAGCAAAAACCCCCTTTGTCTGTGGTCACGCGCTTAATGTCTATAACGCGCAAGTATTGCAGCTACTCGTGAATAAAGGCATGCAGCGCTGGGTGATGCCGGTTGAGTTATCACGAGATTGGTTAGTACAATTACAAGAAGACAGCAGAATACTCAATATCCGAGATCAATTTGAAATCGAAGTGTTTGCCCATGGTCACTTACCACTGGCCTACTCTGCACGCTGTTTTACCGCTCGCTCTGAAAACCGAGCAAAAGATGATTGCGAACTTTGCTGTATCAACCATGCCAATGGCAAACCGGTATACAGCCAAGATGACAAAGAGCTGTTTACCATTAATGGTATTCAAACCATGTCAGGTTATAAATATAATCTGTTAAATGATGTGGCAAGTATGCACGATTTAGTCGATGTGGTGCGCGTGAGTCCGTTAGGGGATTCGGCGTTTCAGACCCTAGATCAATTTAAACAAGCTGCCGAACAAGATATTAAGTTCGACTTACAACTAGATCGTGAGTGTAATGGTTATTGGCATCAAATTGCCGGATTAGATACAGTGAGTAGCTAACCACACCCTATCCCTCCCCCCTTTACTGTTGTGGTTAGGTGTAAATGGGAGAGAACTTGCTCCTCCCCCCTTATTTCAAACTGAAAATAGGGAGGGAGTTAGCTCTATTACTAATTAATCGTTAACTATTGTTCGCTAATCTAGCGAGCTCTAAACGTGCATAACCATGTTCAATAAATTCATACACATTATTACTTAATGCTAATTTGAAATAGCTTTCTGCCGCACGATCATCATTCATCAATACCTTGTACTTACCAAGATAAAAGTAAGTTTCGGTCAAACGATGCGCTAATGTTCTGTTATAAGTAGGGTCATTTTTATCTAACCCATCAAGTAACTTTTCTAATAATTCCGTTTCATTTATCGCTTGGGTATATAGCGCAACGATATTCCATGACCAAACATCATCAATATGCTTGTTATAGCGCTCTTGAACTGATTTTAAGGCACCTTCAGGATCAACTTGATATTCTGGATAATATAACCACAGCGTTCTAAATGGGTCGTTAGGGGCTTCATTATAGGCGCTAACAAGATCATCAATCGCTAATGTGTAACGTTCGCCATAATACAGCGCGATACCACGATTGAGTAATACATAATTATTATCAGGATCTAACTGCGCAATTGAATCATAAGCATCAAATGCTTCATCAAACTGCTCGGTTTGGGTCATATACAAGCCAATAAAATTATAAGCAGGCACAAAATCAGGTTGTAAGGTTAATGACCGTTGAAAGTCAGCATGTGCCAGAGAACGTAGTCCCATACTATCAGCCAGTAAACCGCGCTCATAAAAATAGCGCGCTTGGCGACTACGATCGTCTTTGGCATCAAGAATAAGCTGGCTATAACGCATCAACATAATTTCGGTTTGATAATTAACTTGTAGTGGTTCAGCAAGAACTAACTCAGAAGGCGTGCGAATATCTGCAGAGAAAGGCCCTGATAATGCGCTACAACCAGAAAGTAAGGCTGCAGAAATGAATAAACTAAGACATCTTTTCATAATTAAACCACTTATTTTTTTACAGATATAAAAAAGGAGCGTATCAACGCTCCTTAAAATAATCAATCTAAATAAACAACAAGTTATTCGCTAACAGGTTGCTCAGCAGGCGCTGCAGGAGCGTCCATTGCTTCTTTAATACTTAGACGGATACGACCTTGACGGTCTACTTCTAGAACTTTAACTTTCACTACTTGTTCTACAGACAGGTGATCTGCAACTTTGTTCACACGTTCTTGCGTAATTTGCGAGATATGAACTAAGCCATCTTTACCAGGTAAGATGTTAACAAATGCGCCGAAGTCAGCTAGACGTACAACTTTACCTTCGTAGATTTGACCAACTTCAACTTCAGCTGTTAGTTGGTGAATACGTTCGATTGCTGCTTGTGCTTGTTCGCCACTTGTCGCTGCAATTTTCACTGTACCATCATCTTCGATTTCGATCGTAGTACCAGTTTCTTCAGTAAGAGCACGGATTGTTGCGCCACCTTTACCGATGATATCTTTGATCTTGTCCGTGTTGATTTTGATTGTATGAATACGCGGTGCGAATTCAGATACATCATCACGGTTAGTTGCGATAGCTTGATCCATCACACTTAAGATGTGTAGACGTGCAGCTTTTGCTTGTACAAGCGCTTTCTGCATGATGTCTTTAGTGATACCTTCAATTTTGATATCCATCTGTAGTGCAGTGATACCACCAGTTGAACCAGCAACTTTAAAGTCCATGTCACCTAGGTGATCTTCATCACCAAGAATGTCTGAAAGTACTACGCTACGGTCGCCATCAAGTACTAGACCCATTGCGATACCCGCAACAGAAGCCTTGATTGGTACACCTGCATCCATAAGTGCTAACGAAGTACCACATACAGAAGCCATAGAACTAGAACCGTTAGATTCAGTAATTTCAGATACAACACGTACTGTGTACGGGAATTCATCTTTATTTGGCATAACCGCTAAAACACCACGTTTCGCTAGACGACCGTGACCAATTTCACGACGTTTAGGCGAACCTACCATACCAGTTTCACCAACACAGTAAGGAGGGAAGTTGTAATGCATTAGGAAACGATCAACAGTTTCACCAGTAAGACCGTCGATGCGCTGTGCATCACGTTCTGTACCAAGTGTAGCAGTAACTAGCGACTGAGTTTCACCACGAGTGAATAGTGAGCTACCGTGGGTACGTGGTAGAACGCCAGTCATTACGCTTAGTGCACGGATCATTTCTGGATCACGACCATCAATACGAGGTTCGCCATCTAGAATACGGTTACGTACGATGTTCTTTTCTAAAGAGCCAAGTAATTCACCCGCTTCACGCGTGTTTAGCTCTTCGTTTTCTTCTTGAAGTTTAGCGATTGCTGCTGACTTGATGCCACCAACTTTAGCGTAACGTTCAGTTTTTTCTTGGATTTGGTATGCTTCAGCAAGATCGCCTGATGCTAGTTCAGCGATTTTCGCTTTAAGCTCAGTGTTTACTACTGGCGCAGTCCAGTCCCATTTAGGTGTATTTACTTCAGCCGCAAATTCGTTGATCGCTTCGATCACAACTTGCATTTGTTCGTGGCCATACATTACCGCGCCTAGCATTTGTTCTTCGCTAAGAATTTCAGCTTCAGACTCAACCATAAGTACTGCATTTTCAGTACCGGCAACAACTAGGTCTAGTTGGCTTTCAGCTAACTCAGATGTTGATGGGTTAAGAATGTATTCGTCATTTTGGAAACCGATACGTGCAGCACCAATTGGGCCATTGAACGGCATACCAGAAATACTTAATGCAGCTGAAACACCGATTAATGCAACCAAATCAGGTTGAATTTCAGGGTTAACAGATACAACAGTAGCAACTACTTGTACTTCATTTTTGAAGCCAGCAGGAAATAGTGGACGGATTGGACGGTCGATAAGGCGACATGTTAATGTCTCGCCTTCACTTGGACGGCCTTCACGTTTAAAGAAGCCACCAGGGATCTTACCTGCAGCGTAAGTACGTTCTTGGTAGTTCACTGTTAGCGGGAAGAAATCACGACCAGCTTCAGCTTGTTTTTTACCAACAACACTTACTAAAACAGAAGTATCACCGATGCTTGCCATTACAGCTGCTGTTGCTTGACGTGCAATAACACCTGTCTCTAATGTAACTGTATGTTCACCATACTTAAACGATTTTACGATAGGATTCACTCTTTGTCCTTAATCTTTAATGTCTCTTTAATTTCGTCGCTAAGTATACTGCATAAAAAAATTAAAGGGCAATGTAAGTATTGGAAATAGTGAAATAAGTTGAAAAATAATTCTAAGTAGGAATAATTTGAAGGGAAATTTAAAAACAAAAAGGAGCCAATTGGCTCCTTTTTTATAATTTGTTGCCCGTAGACGTCAAATTAATTGTCGATTAACGACGTAGACCTAGACGTGCGATAAGATCTGCATAACGTGCATTCTCAGTACGTTTTAGGTAGTCAAGAAGTTTACGACGGCTAGCAACCATACGTAATAGACCACGACGGCTGTGGTGATCGTGGATGTGCTTCTTGAAGTGACCTTGAAGGTGGTTGATTTGTGCAGTTAGTAGTGCAACTTGAACTTCAGTTGAACCAGTGTCGCCTTCTTGGCGTGCGAAATCTGCAACGATAGCTGCTTTAGCTTCAGCGTTTAATGACATAGTGGAGTCTCCAATATAGATAAATAGCTTATAGCCGACCACTCGTTCAGCTATAAGAAGAACCGCGGAGTATACAGACCTCGTGTAATTCCTGCAATCATTTTTAGTGATCAATACGCAAACAAATAACACACCGAAAAAGACGTATAAAAAAGGCACTATTACCTGGGTAATAATGCCTTATCTCTGTCATTAATTGATAATTAATTAATGTGATTATTTTGGCTCACGAGCCTGTGTTTCGTAGTTCACAATACGCTTCGGCGCTACGCGACCTTGGTCATCGATATTACCGACGCCAATGAAAGCACGCTCATCACCGACTGTCATACGGACTAAGCCTGATTCTGGTGTGTTTGGTACTACAACTGGTTGCCCGTGTAATACAAAACCACCGGTCTCTTCACTCATGTTCGCTTCAGGTAAATGACTTACCGCTGAATCAAGTGGCATCAATAATGGATCAAGTACCTCTTTTGGCTCAATACCATCTGCTTTCGCTTGCTCAACCATCTCTTCCAGCTTTTCGAACGTCATCATACGTTCTGCTGGATAAGCGCTAACACCAATACGACGTAGCATAGATACGTGAGCACCACAGCCCAGTAGCTCCCCTAGATCATCAACGATAGTACGGATATAAGTACCCTTACTCACGTGGATTTCTAGATTCACCTCATCATTTTCAAAACCTAATAATTTAAGTTCAAAAACTGAAATAGGACGAGCAGGACGATCAATAAAGATGCCTTGACGTGCATACCAGTACAAAGGCTTGCCTTCATGCTTCAATGCCGAAAACATTGACGGTACTTGCTCTGTGTCACCACGGAAAGTATCAAGTGCAATCAATAACTCAGCATCGCTTACGTTAACTGGACGTGTTTGCACGATTTCACCATCAGAATCTGATGTATCTGTACGTTCACCCAGCTTTGCTGTTACTAAGTAACGCTTATCTGAATCAAGTAAGAATTGTGAGAACTTCGTTGCTTCACCAAAACATAACGGTAGCATACCAGTAGCAAGTGGATCCAAGGCACCAGTGTGGCCCGCTTTCGCAGCAAAGAAAATTTTCTTAACACGCTGTAATGCATCGTTTGAGCTTATGCCTGTCGGTTTATCCAACAAGAATACCCCATGTACATCACGGCCGTTCCAGCGACGTCGACGTCCAGACATGACTAAGACTCTCCTTCAGTAGAGTCTTTTTCATCCCCAGTTGTACCATAGTCGTCTTGCAACTTTTTATCTTTAGCGCGCACTTCAGTTACTAGGCTTGACAGACGCATACCTTCAACAAGTGTGTTGTCATAGATAAAACGCAGTTCAGGCACAATACGTAACTTCATTGAGCTACCAACTAACGAGCGGATATAACCACTTGCAGTTTCTAATGCGGCGATACCGTCTTTGATACGTTCTTCATCGTTATCGATGTTGAAGAAAGTAACATAAACTTTTGCGTAAGAAAGGTCACGAGACAGATCGATACTTGATACTGTTACCATACCTACACGTGGATCTTTTACTTCACGTTGTAAAATACGCGCAATTTCTTGTTGTAGTTGCTGTGCAACACGACGAGAACGACTGAATTCTTTTGCCATTTTAAAATTCCTCTAAAGGAAAATGGGGACCTGAGGTCCCCATTAATTTATTTTAATCGAACCGAGTTATTAACCGTTACAGAGAACGTTTAATTTCAACAGTTTCGAATACTTCGATTTGGTCGCCAACGCGTACGTCGTTATAGTTCTTAACGCCGATACCACATTCCATACCCATACGAACTTCTTGTACGTCATCTTTAAAGCGACGTAGAGATTCAAGTTCACCTTCGTAGATAACAACGTTATCACGTAGTACACGGATTGGAGCGCTACGTTTGATGATGCCTTCAGTAACCATACAACCAGCAATAGAACCGATTTTAGGTGATTTGAATACATCACGAACTTCAGCAAGACCAATGATTTCTTGACGGAATTCAGGCGCAAGCAGACCGCTCATCGCTTGTTTAACTTCATCAATCAAGTCATAGATAACGCTGTAGTAACGTAAATCAACACTTTCGTTACTTACAACTTCACGTGCTTTTGCGTCAGCACGTACGTTGAAACCAAGTACGATAGCGTTTGATGCAGCAGCAAGTGTCACGTCAGTTTCAGTAATACCACCAACGCCACGCGCGATGATTGCTACTTTAACTTCTTCAGTCGAAAGTTTAACTAGTGAATCACAAAGTGCTTCAAGTGAACCTTGAACATCCGCTTTAAGAACGATGTTAAGTTCAGAAACTTCACCCGCTTCCATGTTCGCGAACATGTTATCAAGTTTAGATTTCTGTTGACGAGCAAGTTTAACATCACGGAATTTACCTTGACGGTAAAGCGCAACTTCACGTGCTTTCTTGTCATCACGAACTACTGTCGCTTCATCACCAGCTTTTGGTACGCCAGAAAGACCTAAGATCTCAACTGGAATAGAAGGACCAGCAGATTCGATTGCCTTGCCATTCTCATCACGCATTGCACGAACACGGCCATATTCTAAACCACAAAGAACGATATCGCCTTGCTTCAATTGACCTTGTTGTACAAGTACTGTAGCAACTGGACCACGACCTTTATCAAGGCGAGATTCAATTACAACACCTGCAGCAGGACCGGTAGCAACAGCTTCTAGTTCTAAGATATCAGCTTGTAGTAAGATACCTTCAAGTAGTTCATCAATACCCATACCAGCTTTAGCTGATACATGTACGAACATGTTTTCGCCGCCCCAGTCTTCAGGAATAACGTCATGTTGTGCTAGTTCATTCTTAACACGGTCCGGATCAGCGCCTTCTTTATCCATTTTGTTCACTGCAATAATCAGTGGAACACCCGCTGCTTTCGCATGGTGGATAGCTTCAACTGTTTGTGGCATAACACCATCATCAGCAGCAACTACAAGTACAACGATATCTGTCGCTTGAGCACCACGAGCACGCATAGACGTAAACGCCGCGTGTCCAGGAGTATCAAGGAAAGAAACCATGCCATTTTCAGTTTCAACGTGGTAAGCACCAATATGCTGGGTAATACCACCGGCTTCACCATCTGCAACTTTAGCGCGACGGATATAATCTAGTAGTGATGTTTTACCGTGATCTACGTGACCCATGATAGTAACAACAGGTGCACGAGTAACTTTAGTACCTTCACCTTGTGCTTCAGCTAATACAGCTTCTTCAAGTGCATTTTCTTTAACCAAGATAACTTTATGGCCCATTTCTTCTGCGATAAGTTGTGCAGTTTCTTGGTCAAGTACTTGGTTAATTGTAACCATAGAACCTTGCTTCATCATGTACTTGATGATTTCAGTCGCTTTGATCGCCATTTTTTGTGCTAGTTCGCTAACACTTACAGTTTCACCGATGCGAACATCACGCTCAACTTTAGCTACAGGTTTGTTGAAACCTTGTTGCATAGCTTCTGGCGCATTAACTGATTTACTTTGCTGACGGCTATAACGGTTATCAGGTTTACGGCCTTTCGCTTTACGTGCTTTACCTTTACCTTTTGGTGCTGGTTTTGCAGCTTCTACTGGTGCAGTAGGTTTCTTCTTACGAACACCTTTTTCTGAACGTGCATCAGCATCATCTTCTGCAGCTTGTGCATGTGTAGATGTTGTTACATGATAATCAGCCGATTTTTCTTTATTTGCACGTTCAGTTTCTTCTGCAGCCCAACGTGCTGAGTTTTCTTCTGCTAATTTACGTGCTTCTTCAGTTTTTTGTTGAGCTTCCAGCTCAGCTTTACGAGTGGCTTCCTGCTCCTGCTTCTGCTTCAACGCTTCCGCTTCGCGCTTCGCCATATCATCTGCCTCTTTTGATTTAGTAGTTTTCTGTTGCGTTTGACGTTTTGCTTGTTCTGCAGCATCACGTTTTGCTTTTGCTTCTGCGTCCGCTTTCACTTTTGCTTCAGCATCAGCTTTTGCTTTTGCCTCTGCTTGTGCTTTCGCTTCAGCCTGTGCTTTCAGTTCAGCCGCTTCTTGCGCCGCTTTTTCTTCTGCTAATTTCGCTTCATCTTCAGCTGTAGTACGTTTAACGTAAGTACGTTTTTTACGTACTTCTACTGCAACTGATTTTTGCTTACCGCCACCGCTTGCTACGCTAAGCGTGCTTTTGGTTTTGCGTTGCAATGTTAATCGACTTGGCTCAGCCGTATCACTACCGTGTTGCTCACTTAAGTGCACAAGTAGTGTCTGTTTTTCACCTTCAGTTACCGTACTGTCGTTCGCTTTTGCTATACCAGCATCAGAGAATTGTTGTACTAGGCGATCAACAGTCGTACCGATATCCTCGGCCAATTTTGTAATTGATACATCTGCCATGTAATTCGATCCCTCTCTACGCGTTATTATTCGCTATCACTGAACCAACAGATATTACGTGCAGCCATAATTAATTCACCAGCACGTTCATCCGTTAACTCTTCAATTTCACTTAAATCATCGATGCCTTGTTCTGCTAGCTCTTCCAGAGTTGTTACTCCGATGCTTGCAAGTACATAAGCAAGGTGCTTTTCTAAGCCTTCAAGCGCTAATAAATCTGCACTTGGTTCTGCACCTTCTAGTGATTCTTCTGCAGCAAGTGCAGATGTCGTTAGTGCATTCTTAGCACGTGAACGTAATTCATCAACTAGATCTTCATCAAAACCATCGATTTCTAAGAATTCATTAACTGGTACATACGCGATTTCTTCTAGTGAAGAGAAACCTTCGCCGATCAGTAATTCAGCCATATCTTCATCGATATCTAATTTATCAGTGAAGATTGTCATCAGACGGTCATTTTCTTTCTGGTGTTTTTCGTTCGCATCAGCAACCGTCATCACGTTTAGTTCCCAACCCGTAAGTTGTGACGCTAGACGCACGTTTTGACCGTTACGGCCAATTGCTTGTGCTAGGTTATCTTGTTCAACCGCAATATCCATTGAGTGCTGATCTTCATCAACAATAATAGAAGCAACTTCAGCAGGAGCCATTGCATTGATAACGAATTGTGCCGGGTTATCATCCCAAAGGATAATATCAACACGTTCACCGTTTAGTTCACTTGAAACAGCTTGTACACGTGCACCACGCATACCAACACAAGCACCAACAGGATCGATACGCTTATCATTAGATTTAACAGCTATCTTTGCACGCGAGCCAGGATCACGAGCAGCCGCTTTAAGTTCAAGCATCTCTTCGTTGAATTCAGGCACTTCTACGCGGAACAATTCGATTAGCATTTCGTTACAAGCACGGCTAATAAATAGCTGTGTGCCACGCGCTTCAGGTTTTACTTCTTTCAGTAAACCTTTAATACGGTCGCCAGTACGGAATGATTCACGTGGCAGCATTTCATCACGGAACATTACTGCTTCAGCATTGTTACCAAGATCTAATACAACAGTTTCACGGTTAGCACGTTTAACTAAACCAGTGATTAACTCACCTTCGTGTTTAGCGTATTGCTGAACGATTAAATCACGTTCTGCTTCACGTACTTTTTGAATGATTACTTGCTTAGCTGTTTGCGTTGTTACACGGTCAAATACAACTGATTCAATTGTATCTTCAATGTAACCACCAACTTCGATGTTTTCATCATCAAATTTAGCTGCGTCCAGGGTAATTTCTGAGAAAGGATTTTCTAACGCTTCACCTTTATCGTCAATCACAAGCCAACGACGAAACGTTTCAAAATTACCGGTTTTACGGTCAATTTCAACACGAACTTCGATTTCGCCTTCATATCTTTTTTTAGTTGCTGTCGCTAGTGCAATTTCCATCGCTTCGAAAATTTTCTCACGAGGTAGTGCTTTCTCGTTAGAAACTGCATCAACAACTAACAGAATTTCTTTATTCATTCCCGGACGCCTCGTTAGTCAAATTTTGGAACAATATTTGCTTTTTGAATATTTGCGTGTGCTAAGACTTCATCTTTGCCATCAATAGTTACAGTGATCATATCACCGTCAACACTTTTGATTACGCCTTTAAATTTACGACGACCGTTCACGGCCATACGTAACAATGCTTTAATTTCAGAACCACAGTACTCTTGATAATGTGATACTTTAAATAATGGACGTTCCATACCAGGTGATGATACTTCTAAGAAGTACTCAGTGCTGATTGGATCTTCAACATCCATGATAGCGCTAATTTGGTGACTTACTTTCGAGCAATCATCAACGAAAATACCATTTTCATGATCGATATAAACAAGTAATGTTGAGTGTTTACCCGCTCGTGTAAACTCAATACCAATAAGATCAAAACCTAACATTTCAACTGTTGGTTCTAACAATTCAGTTAGTGTTTGTTCTAAACTCGCCAAAACAACCCCCCTAAAAACGAAAAAAGGGCATATGCCCGTAATTTAAAAAATAAAAAGCCCCGACTATAAGGCGGGGCTTCTTACTACTAGACCTTGTATGTCACTTGCGTGACGCTTATTAAATGAATAATAAGCAAGAAGCCAATAGTATTACGTAAATTACATTTATCAGAGATAAAATTAAATTTAAGTAATGCTATTTGCACACTGCTGACTAGCCTTATCAACAGGTATAAGAAATGGTTGCGGGAGCCGGATTTGAACCAACGACCTTCGGGTTATGAGCCCGACGAGCTACCAAACTGCTCCATCCCGCGACAACTATCTTATTGCGCTGATTATAGGCCATTGCAACTACAATAAGCAAGGCCAAATTCACATAAATAGTGAATCAGCTTCGCGGAAGTAATGAATAGGCTAAAATCATTTTAAAATAAAGCGAATACACGAGTAAAAATAATTATTTAGCTCTATCTTCATTAAAATTCAGGCAAAAAAAAACCTTAGTAGTAGCTACTAAGGTTTTTCTTATTTGGTGCCGTGGGCGGGACTTGAACCCGCACGTCCTTTCGGACACCAGCCCCTCAAGCTGGCGTGTCTACCAATTTCACCACCACGGCTTTATTCTTTATTGAGGTACGTCGCTATTGCTTACAGGTGCTACTGGAACATCACTTGTGATTGCTGGTTTCTCAGCATCTAAAATCACATCAGTTTCTGATTGCGTAGATAAGTTACCAAGCACTAGGCTTAAAGCAAAAAACACAACAGCAAGAATCGCAGTAATGCGAGTTAAAAAGTTACCTGAACCGCCAGCACCAAATACTGTATTTGAACCACCAGAACCAAAGCTAGCACCCATATCGGCGCCCTTGCCTTGCTGCATCAGAACGAATCCGATAATTGCAAGTGCAACAATTAAGTAAATAACAATAATAACTTCGTACATTTTAATACCTAAATCTCAAAAGGTTTAATATAGCTTTATCGAACATCCTTACCCGAGGTAAGGGACACTTAATCCGATATTCAGTTAACTTCTAACTAAATCACGATAAGTGGTAAAGCGGAGGAGATATTATCTAACCTCTACCCTAGTTGCAAGCTGATTATTAAAAAAACAATGAATAAAAGGCTTTAGCACAAAACAACACCAGTTGCCGTATACTAATAAGCCTTGAACTCCCGCTCTAAACTGGTTTAGAACGTCGCTTTCACGGCATCCGCAATTTTGTTTGCCAGTGCTAATACATGCGTTTCATCTTCACCTTCAACCATCACGCGGATAAGTGGCTCAGTACCCGATTTACGCAATAATACACGACCGCGATCGGCAAGTTCCAGTTCAACATCCTTAACGGCCTGCAATACAGATTCGGCTAATAATGGATCGGAATTACCACTAAAGCGAACGTTAACTAACACTTGTGGGAATTTGCTCATTCCAGAGCGTAATTCCTTCAACGTCAAGCCACTATTAACCAGTGCTGCTAATACTAATAAACTTGATACAATGCCGTCACCTGTTGTGGTGTGATCCAATGAAATGATATGCCCTGAATTTTCACCACCAATACGCCAGCCTTTCTCAAGCAGCATTTCAACCACATAGCGATCGCCAACAGCGCTACGCGCAAACGGAATACCTAAAGACTTAAGCGCTAACTCTAAGCCCATGTTCGCCATCAATGTACCAACAACTCCGCCTTTTAATTCACCGTTACGTAATGCATCACGGGCGATAATGTAAAGAACTTCATCACCATCGATCACATAACCAGTATGATCAACCATCATCAGACGATCACCATCGCCATCATAAGCCACACCAAGATCGGCTTTTTCAGCAAGTACACGAGCAGCCAAAGCTTCAGGCGCCGTTGCACCACAGCCATCATTAATATTCAAGCCGTTTGGCTCAACACCGATAGTAATGATCTCTGCGCCTAATTCTCTAAATACACTCGGTGCTATATGGTAAGTTGCACCATGAGCACAATCGAGTACAATTTTCAGTCCTTTCAAGCTTGCGCGTGATGGGAAGGTACTTTTACAATATTCAATATAACGACCTGCGGCATCATCAATACGTACAGCTTTACCTAATTGAGCTGACTCAACACAGGTTAATTCTTTTTCTAATTGCGCTTCAATTGCCAATTCAACATCATCCGGCAGCTTAGTACCATTTGCAGAGAAGAATTTAATGCCGTTATCGTGATATGGATTGTGTGATGCACTGATCACAATTCCCGCTTCCGCACGGAATGTACGCGTTAAATACGCAACAGCTGGCGTAGGCATTGGTCCCATAAATGCAACATCAAGTCCCGCCGCAGATAAACCAGCTTCTAAAGCACATTCCAGCATATAACCAGAAATACGGGTATCTTTACCGATCAGTACTTTTCTTGTGCCCTGCTTTGCAAGTACCTTACCAGCAGCCCAACCGAGTTTAAGTGCAAACTCAGGTGTGATTGGCGCTTTACCTACAAGACCGCGAATACCATCAGTACCAAAATATTTTCTTGACATATTTAATCCCTAATATCTTCTATTATTAGTCGAAACATTAATTCAACCAATTTATATCTTAATTTAAACAGTGAGTTACGAATTATTGTATTTTATTATTTATTTAAATCATTTCAACAGGCTTACTAGTACTGTGCTTAGTAAGCTGTGCCACAATAGCTAAAACGTCCGCCGTTTCTCGCACATCATGGACACGTAATATTTGCGCACCAGCAGATGCAGCGGCAGTTGCGCAAGCAAGACTACCCGCTAATCGCTGTGATTCATCACACTGCAATAAGTTACCTATCATCGATTTTCTAGATACTCCAATAAGTACAGGTAAATCAAATTGATGAAAGACCGACGTATCTGCAAGTAACTGATAATTCTGTTCTAACGTCTTACCAAAACCAAAACCGGGGTCGAGAATAATATGCTCACGCTTAATGCCAGCATTCACACAATCATCAATACGTTGTTGTAAAAATGCTACTACTTCAGCGGTGACGTCTTGGTAATCCGGTGCGTCTTGCATGGTGCTTGGCTGTCCTTGCATGTGCATAATGCACACCGGCACAGCAAGTTCCGCTGCAGCTTCTAGCGCGCCATCTTCTTTTAATGCTCTCACATCATTAATGATATGTGCACCCGCTGCAATAGCTTGACGCATCACTTGTGCTTTGCTGGTATCAATGGAGATAGCCACATCGAGTTCAGCTGCAATTAAGCGTATGATAGGAATAACACGGGCAAGTTCTTCTTCTAAACTCACAGCACAAGCACCAGGACGAGTTGATTCACCACCAATATCAATGATTTTAGCACCATCAGCAACCATCTTTTTTGCTTGTTCGAAGGCTACATCTACAGCCTGATACTGACCGCCATCAGAAAATGAGTCTGGCGTGACATTCAAAATGCCCATAACCACTGGTTGGCTTAGATCAAGTGTTTTAACACTGCCACTATTGGTCGTTAATTGTAACTGCATTATCGTTTCTATCCCTAAAAAAAAACCCCGAGTTATACTCGAGGTTTATTCTATCATGAATTAATAGCTATAAAGTAATACTGAGTAAGCGCGGCTTATTCTGTATCTTTTTTGTCACTTTCTTTTTCGCTATCGTCTTCACTATCAACTTTAGTTTCTTTTTTCGCGTCTTTAGCTGGTTCGCTATCAATAGTACCGTAGCTTTCGCCCCAATCCGCTGGAGCGCGCACTTCAACACGCGCCATTAAGTCATCAAGTTGTTTTGCGTCAATAGTTTCATATTTCATTAATGCATCTTTCATTGCATGCAAAATATCCATATTCTCAGTTAACAACTTATGCGCACGTTCATAGTTACTTTCAACTAGATTACGAATTTCATCATCAATCAGTTTTGCGGTCTCATCAGACATACTTGCCGCCTGTGAACCACCGCCACCAAGGAATACTTCGCCTTGCTCGTCAGCAAACTTCATTGGACCTAGTTTTTCAGATAGACCCCATTGCGTTACCATCTTACGAGAAATATCTGTTGCACGTTCAATATCATTTGATGCGCCCGTTGATACACTGTCTTTACCAAAGATAATTTCTTCCGCAATACGACCACCATAAAGGCTTGAGATCATGCTTTCTAAATGGCGTTTTGAATGACTCACGCGATCTTGCTCAGGTAAGTACATGGTTACACCCAGCGCACGGCCACGTGGAATAATACTTACTTTATAAACAGGATCATGATCTGGAACTAAGCGACCAACGATTGCGTGACCAGCTTCATGGTACGCTGTCATCGTTTTCTCTTCTTCACTCATGACCATGCTCTTACGCTCAGCACCCATTAAGATCTTATCTTTAGCTTTTTCAAATTCAGCCATAGATACAGTGCGTTTATTACTGCGCGCGGCAAATAATGCGGCTTCGTTAACTAGGTTAGCAAGCTCAGCACCAGAGAAACCTGGGGTACCACGTGCAATCAGTACCGGCTTAACGTCATCGCTAATTGGCACTTTACGCATATGAACTTTTAAGATCTGTTCACGACCACGGATGTCAGGTAGACCAACTGTTACTTGACGGTCAAAACGACCAGGACGTAATAATGCAGGATCAAGTACGTCTGGACGGTTCGTCGCAGCAATAACAATGATACCTTCATTACCTTCAAAGCCATCCATTTCAACAAGCATTTGGTTTAGCGTTTGCTCACGTTCATCATGACCACCGCCCATACCAGAACCACGTTTACGACCTACCGCATCGATTTCATCGATGAAAATGATACATGGTGATGACTTTTTCGCTTGCTCGAACATGTCACGCACACGAGATGCACCAACACCCACAAACATTTCAACGAAGTCAGAACCTGAGATAGTGAAAAATGGTACTTTTGCTTCACCAGCAATCGCTTTCGCAAGTAGTGTTTTACCTGTACCTGGTGAACCAACTAATAAGATACCGGTTGGGATTTTACCACCAAGTTTCTGGAAGCGACTTGGATCTTTTAAGTAATCAACCAATTCAGCAACTTCTTCTTTTGCTTCATCACAACCTGCAACATCAGCAAACGTCGTTTTAATTTGGTCTTCACTCATCAAGCGTGCTTTACTTTTGCCAAATGACATAGCGCCTTTACCGCCGCCACCTTGCATTTGACGCATGAAGAATACCCAAACACCGATCAGTAATAGCATTGGGAACCAAGAGATGAAGATAGAAGTCAATAAACTTGCCTCTTCTTCAGGCTCACCAAATACTTTAACGTTATTGTTTAACAGGTCATTTAATAGCTGTGGATCTTCCGCTGGTAAGAAAGTAACAAACTTTTGTCCACCTTGGCTAACACCACGGATAGTACGTCCGTTGATCTTAACTTCGTTAACCTGTTTATTTCTAACTTGTTGCACAAATGAACTGTAATCCAATTGATTACTTGAACTCTCATTTGGTCCGAAACTCTGAAATACTGACATTAATACGACTGCAATAACCAGCCATAAAATCAGATTTTTTGCCATATCACTCAAAATCTAGCCTCTCCGGGTCTTAAGTTCCCTGAAAAAAAACAGTTGATATACTAAATATATTCTAAATATAGACAGTTTAACAACAACTTACATTTTTAATTTTCATCCTGTGATCCTTACAATTAAAATGCAAGGCTGCAGAACCCTTTAGATATTCTCTACTGTCTACTTGAATATATCAAGACTTGGATATTTATCCACATAATTAAATGCTTATTGATTACAAATCTAAATTTTATTCTTTATATCAGCAGTGATGTTCTCTTTTCTAACAGGTTACAATAAATTTAGCCTTTGTAACCTGTTGCGACGATGAAGACTTCGCGTGAACGCGCACGTGATGAATCCGGTTTTCTGGTTTTCACCACTTTAAACATACTGCGCACATCTTTCATGAATTGCTCAAAGCCTTCACCTTGGAATACTTTGACCGCAAAACTACCATTAGGTTTAAGTACTTCGCGACACATTTCCAAAGCCAGTTCGACCAAATACATTGCTGCTGGCTGGTCAGCACCGATATTACCACTCATATTTGGTGCCATATCAGAAATAACAACATCAATCTGACCATCACCTACTTTAGCTAGTAATGCTGATAGTACTTTCTCATCTCGAAAATCACCTTGCAAGAAATCAACCCCTGCAATTGGATCCATAGGTAAAATATCACAAGCAATAACACGACCTTTATCACCTAGGTGCTTAACAGCAAATTGTGACCAACCACCAGGAGCAGCACCAAGGTCAACAATATTCATACCCGGTTTTAATAATTTATCTTTTGCTTGAATTTCTTCAAGCTTAAAAGTCGCACGTGAACGCAACCCTTGTTTTTTAGCATCTTTAACATATTTATCGTTGTGATGCTCTTGCAGCCAATTTTTAGAACTGCCCTTTTGGGTACTTTTTTTCTTCGGTGTCGGGGTCATCTGAAAGCCTGTTTATAATATTTTTTTAAACCATTACCATAATGGCATGGTATTAAGATGAAGATGAAGCTAAAATTACTCTTTTTCAACCCTAAGTAATAAGAAATTTAAAATATGGCATTAAGCAACAAACAAAAGCAACACCTAAAAGGTTTAGCACATTCATTAAAACCTGTCATCTTACTAGGCCAACACGGCTTAACTGAAGGTGTAATGGCTGAAATTGAAGTAGCGCTAGCACATCATGAACTAATCAAAATTAAAGTTGCGTCTGAAGACCGTGACCAAAAAGCATTAGTGATGGATACCATTGTTAAAGAAGCTAACGCAGAAAAAGTACAGAGTATTGGCCACACATTGGTTATTTATCGTACTAGTGATGAAAAGAAAATCATCCTGCCAAAGAAATAATAGCTTTGTGAGTATCCAGCTGGGCAAGGAATCCCAGCTCGACTATACCCAGCATTAAAACTGGGTCACAGTACACAATAATTCGTGTCTGTATCTTCATGCAGTGTGTCGATAGTTAGATATATTCTACCGATACAATTTCAAATTCAATTGCGCCGCCAGGTGTCGTCACAGTAGCAACATCATCTACGCTTTTACCCACTAAACCACGTGCAATTGGTGAGTTAATCGAAATACGATTTTCGTTAATGTTAGCTTCATCATCACCGACGAGGTTATAAGTGATCTCTTCTTCTGTTTCAGTGTTATAAAGTCCAACAGTAGAACCAAAAATAACACGACCGTTATTGGTTATTTTTGTCACATCAATAATCTGACAATTAGACAGTTTACCTTCGATGTCTTGAATTCGGCCTTCACAGAAACCTTGCTCTTCACGTGCAGCATGGTATTCCGCATTTTCTTTTAAATCACCATGTTCACGCGCTTCCGCAATAGAGTTAACAATTTCAGGGCGACGAACAGTTTTCAGGTGTTCTAATTCTTCACGTAAATTATCTGCACCACGTGCAGTCATTGGAATCATATTACTCATAATGCTTAATAACCTTTTATTCAATTCATTATCATGACATTACTGAACGTCCAGTGCTGATAATGCTTATAATCATAATGCCTCTATTGTAATACGAATATTGCGACACTTCACCCTATTCAAACCATTAAACACATTTAATCTTATTATTGAGATCTATATTTGTGCATTGTCTCCTAGCCATAAAATTTAACTTAACAAGCTACCCACACCTCATTTCACCCAACCCGAGCAAAGTAACGATCGTGACAACTAAAACAACACTTTTACATGTGATTTATAATATTCAAAAGCGACTTTGAGTCTACGCATCAACTAACAGGGCAACAAAAACAGAAATAAACACACTAATCAGCACTTCACACCGCCTGAGACCCCAAAGCACTAAAAGTCATAGTTTTCTAATAAAAAGCTAGCCAAGTGAATAAAATATGTGCATAATGTACTCAATGCAGCAACCAATAGGACATTATCATGAAAGAATTTGTAGCAGTTTTTACTGTTTTAACTACTTTAGCTATCACAAGTGGTGTTTTACCATCAATCGCTAGCCTATAGTTTTAAAATTCCGAAAACAGCATGGAAAAGTTTCTTGTTTTATAATGATATATTATAAATGGTCGAAAACTTCTCTATGCTGTTTTTTATGCCTGTAGATAACCCCATTTCACTCACTTCCAGCGTTATTTCATCTGAAAGATAATATTCAATACTTTCATCATTGCCTCATAAATAATTCAAATTTTATTCATATTCTGCAACTTTATTTGTTAGAACTTCGATACAGCTAAAAGAAATCATTTTCTCTATCCGTATACTCTGCCCTTCTTAATTATGGACAGATATAGCAAGGATTAATAATTTTACTGATGATGAACATGGATATGATTTATTTACTCGATTTAGCCGGTACCGCCGTTTTTGCAATATCAGGCGTACAAGTCGCAGGCCAGATGCGTATGGACCCATTTGGCGCAACAGTATTAGCTGCGGTAACCGCGATTGGAGGTGGCACAATACGTGATGCTATCTTAGATGTAGGCCCTGCATTCTGGGTTCACGACCCCGTTTACCTCACCGTTATTATTCTGACGTCTATGTTAACTATTTTGCTTGCTAACCGTAACCATCGCATGCCGCCAATATTATTGCCCCTTGCCGATGCTGCAGGCTTAGCTTTATTTACCGTACTGGGCACGCAGAAAGCCTTAGCTTATGGCGCGCCGGGGATGACAGCTGTAGTGATGGGTGTGATCACAGGTGTTGCAGGTGGTATTATTCGAGACCTGTTAGCCAGTCGCGTGCCTATGGTATTACAAAAAGATATCTATGCGACGGCCTCTGTCTTGGGAGGCGTGGTTTATACTGGTGCACTACTCATAGGTATCACTGAAAGTTTAGCGATGTTACTCGCCATGACAGGGGTATTTACACTCCGAATGGCCGCCGTGTATTGGCATTTACGCTTACCGATTTTTGTTTTAAAACATCACCGAGAGTAATTTACATTAGCTAACAACCTGAAACTAAAAAGCCCGTTATGACAATAATCATAACGGGCTTTTGCTTTATAACTACATAGCACAGCTAAAAGCTGTGTTATCAGTAATTAACCAAGTGTAATACGTGCAAACTTACGTTTACCAACTTGATAAACAGCAGTACCCGCAGTAGGTACAAAGCGTGTATCTTCTACTTTATCACCATCAATCTTAACAGCGCCTTGCTTAATCATACGCATAGCTTCTGATGTACCAGATACAAGACCAGCTTCTTTTAATAAGTTCGCGATAGCCATTGCATCGCTTACTGCAAAATCGAACTCAGGCATTTCATCTGGAATAGCATTTTTAGAAAAACGCTGAGTGAAATCATTATGCGCACTTTCTGCAGCAGCTTCATCATGGAAACGGGCAATGATTTCTTTCGCTAATGAAATTTTAACATCACGTGGATTAACGGCATTAGCCGCGATATCCGCTTTGAATTTTTCAATTTCAGCTAATGGACGGAATGATAATAATTCAAAATAGTTCCACATCAATTCATCCGTGATCGACATGATCTTACCGAACATCTCGTTTGGAGCATCTGTTACACCAATATAGTTGTTCGCAGATTTAGACATCTTCTTCACGCCGTCTAGGCCAACGAGCAGCGGCATCATGATAACCGTTTGTGGTTTTTGACCTTCTGCTTTTTGTAATTCACGACCCATTAATAAATTGAATTTTTGATCTGTACCGCCAAGTTCAACATCCGATTGCAGTGCAACTGAGTCATAACCTTGTAATAGTGGGTACATAAATTCGTGGATAGCGATACCCTGATTTGACGCATAACGTTTTTTGAAATCATCACGCTCTAACATACGTGCAACTGTTTGTTGCGACGCTAAACGGATCATGCCCGCAGCACCCAATTCGTTTAACCACGTTGAGTTAAACTCAATGCGGGTTTTTGATTTATCTAAGATCTTGAATACTTGATCTGTATACGTTTTCGCATTAACAAGTACATCTTCACGTGTTAATGGTGGACGTGTTGAATTTTTACCTGACGGATCACCTACAGTTGCAGTGAAATCACCAATCAAGAAGATAACTTCATGACCAAGATCTTGGAATTGACGTAACTTGTTTAAGATAACAGTATGGCCTAAATGTAGATCTGCACCTGTTGGATCTGCACCTAATTTAATTCTTAGCGGGCGACCTTCTTTAAGTTTTGCCACTAGCTCTTCTTCAACTAGGATTTCTTCTGTACCACGTTTAATTTCGCGTAACGCATCATTGATTTGCGTCATAATTTTAAGCTCCACACTTATTACCTAAATATAATAACTCTATAGTACTGGATAGCGTTACAATTGAAAACCGTTGCCCACTGGCAATACGGTTAATTTGGTGATAATTTTTTTTGCACAGACCTTAGTATTTGTTAGAATATGTAACTTATTTTTTAATTGCCACAAGGTAGTGCTTTCTTATGTCATTCGGTAAACGTTTTAAGCAATTACCAAAACAACACCGAACCTTCATTGTCATTATCTTCGGTTTGATCATTACACTGCTATTTCTGCCTGTATCCACCAGCGCACCACAATCTTCTGATGCAGAATCTTTCTACATTTATCAGATAGGCGATCGTTACAGTTTAAAATTACCAACGATAGCATCGAATGAAAACAGTCCAGTTAAATCACGACTCAACAGTAAAGAGATAACCGTTCGTTCTGGCGATAACCTGTCATTAATCGGTCAACGTGGTCATTTATCAGTAAAAACGATTTATGAAATAGACAAACTTTCATCAGCAAAACGCTTACGAAATATTTATCCGGGACAAAAGCTAACCATAACAACCGATAACGATGGGCAATTTGTTGAACTGGTTTACCCTTATAGTGCAACTGAATCGCTATATATCACTAAAACAGCGGATGGTTACAATGCCAACACAATTAAAAGCCAAGTTGAAGTAAGAGAGCAATTTGCTCGAGCAGAGATCACCAACAACTTCTGGAATGCCGGTGTAAAAGCCAATATGCCAGCAAAACAAATCATGAACTTAGCGACCATATTTGGTTGGGATATTGATTTCGCTTTGGATATTCGTGCTGGTGATAGTTTTGCCGTTATCTATGAAGAACAATTTATTGATGGGGACTTTGTTTCAACTGGTAATATTTTAGCCGCCGAATTTATTAACCAAGGCGATAAGTTCCAAGCAGTACGAAATAAAGATGGCAGTTACTATACGCCATCAGGACGCTCGATGCGTAAAGCCTTCTTACGTGCGCCAGTAAACTTTAAATATATC
>Ga0209292_1001093_pt1 | contig 33854 bp, 34 predicted proteins | sample GOMGulsemesocosm_2_FD_184634 | JGI IMG/M metagenome (GOLD analysis project Ga0209292, IMG submission 184634) | Methane-oxidizing microbial communities from mesocosms in the Gulf of Mexico - GOM9C Gulf of Mexico (SPAdes) (version 2) | ecosystem: Environmental > Aquatic > Marine > Cold seeps...
ATGAAGTGGAATAAACTCTTTTGTTTGATAGTATTCTTGAACAAAGTGAATTAATTTTTTATGCATAATATTTTAATGGTTAGTGTTACATTTTTTATCGAAATATTTGATTGCTTCTTTATGACCTAAAGCAAAGAGAATTTTAAAAAATAGCTCTTCAATTTCACTTTCCCCAAAGCTTACCATGCTTTAAGTTGGCAATAGTTTGTTCAATCCATTGATTAACTGAGGAAAAAATAAAACATCATTGTCAACCACGTCTAAACTTTAAAATCGTTCTGTATGGAGTGTTTCATTACCAATACACAAACAAGTCCATTTCCATTATTTAAGTAATATATTAGCTAACGTCTATGCTTTAGCTAAACAAACGTGAAATTCGTAGTCTATGATTTTAAGGTGTTTTACAACAATACTAGCTAAAGTAGTTAAATTAAGTGATTCGCGATTACATTAATAAATCTTGGTATATCGATTAAATTCATGGACAAACTAACATCCCTTAAGGAGATGACAGAATGACGTCATCAATCGAACTTAATTAATGATTATTGAATTAAACTAATTTTTCTTTAGTTTTAGCATTCCAAACCAAATCACAAATACCATCTTTAGGAATAAAACCAGTTGGTGCTTGTAGCAATAGTCTGCGAATATCTTCGTGGGCAAATTGATGACAAGCTTCATCAAGTTTGATTAATATTTTCTCAAGCTCATTCCAAGGCAGCCAAGTTTCGTGAGCGGACATAATACGACGATGATCTGTTTGAGTGACATCGTCGCCAATCAATAACTCTTCAAATAATTTTTCACCAGGTCGTAAACCTGTGTACTCGATCGCAATATCTCCATCGGGATTTTGCTTATCATTTACGGTCATACCACTTAAGCGAATCATTTTCGCTGCTAAATCTGAAATTTTAACCGGATCGCCCATATCTAAAACAAAAACATCACCACCTTTACCCATTGATCCTGCTTGAATAACCAATTGGGATGCTTCAGGTATCGTCATAAAGTAACGAATGATTTCGGGGTGAGTTACGGTAACTGGTCCACCACCTTTAATCTGCTCTCTAAATAAGGGTACTACAGAGCCAGAAGAACCCAGTACATTTCCAAAACGAACCATACAAAAACGAGTCTGTCCTTTTTCTTGCCTAGTTTTATCGGCTAACGCTTGTAGAACTAATTCAGCCATACGCTTGGTTGTTCCCATAACATTCGTAGGTCGTACAGCTTTATCGGTAGAAATTAAAACGAATGTTTCCACTTGTGCTTCTATAGCAGCTTCAGCAACGAACAAAGTGCCAAAAATATTATTTCTAACCCCCTCAATAACATTGTGCTCAACCACTGGTACATGCTTATATGCTGCTGCATGATAAATAGTTTGAACGTTAAATGTTCGCATTATAGTTAACAAACGATTTTTATGTTGAACAGAACCCAATAGAGGCACTATCGTTAAGTCATAATCGAGTTTATTTGCTAATGATTGCAGCTCACCATTAATTTTATATAAGGCAAATTCAGATAGTTCCATGAGAACAATCTTTTTAGGTCGTTGAAATAGAATTTGACGACATAGCTCTGACCCAATTGAACCACCTGCTCCTGTAATCATTACCACTTTATCGGTAATATTGGCTTGCAATAGTTCTTTATTAGGTTTTACAGCATCTCTACCTAACAAGTCTTCAATAGATACTTCATGTAGTTCATCAATTTTTGCTTTACCACTAACTAAATCTGCAGATCCAGGAATAGAAAGGATTTCAACAGAAAAATTTTCTAGCCGACTGAGTACTTTAGCAATTCTTTTTTTATTATCACGTGGCATAGCTAATAAAACACGTTTAATGGAATGTTTTGCAATTAAATTGTTTATTTCAGCTCGGCTAAAAACAACGATCCCTTGAATAGTGCTTTTTTGTATTCTTTTATCATCATCAATAAAAGCTATAGGAGAATACTCACTTCCATGAATTAACGACTGTGCTAGCTGCCGACCTGATGAGCCAGCACCGTATATAATGACATCCTCCTTTATTTTACTTTGTCTATTCGACAATACAGACCGAATAAAAAAACGGCTACCTCCAATTAAAATCATAAAGAATGCCGCAAAAACTATTGGCACAGTTCGTGGTAATAGCACGTGTAAATAAAAAGATAATAATATTAAAGATAAAGTTGAAAGAAGCACAGCTAACGAAATAGAGATAGCAGCTTTATTGCTGATAAAACGGATTACCGCACGATATAACCCTAACCTAACATTAATGACAAGAGCTATAGGTAATAAGGAAAATAATAGCGTCCAATATTCTTGATTACTAAAAATAGATACAGTATCTAACCTTACTAACATCGCAGCCCAAAATGAGATAGCTACAAAAAACAAATCAGCAAAAACACTAATAACACGTTTTATTGGGCGAGGAGCCCTAAATAAAAAATTCATGGAAGAATCAGGTACACTCATATACATTATAACATCCGAGTTACTTACTCAAAATCAAAACTACCAACTTAATCCGTTAATATTGAAAGCAAGAAGTAGGTAGTAAATGCGTGCATTATACACAAATCTAAATACCTTGCTGTAGTTTAGCTTAATATTTTCTATTGTAATGTTTATTTCGAAATAACATTGAAAAAAGAACAAGTTAATTATTTTGTATTTACCGCATCACCTTTTCCACTTCCTGTAACAGTCATAATAATATATTTAAAATAATCTCTGATTGTTAATGTGGTAATCATTGTTTTATCAGTTTCAGCTAATAGTAGAGGTGTAGACATATCTATATTATTAACTTGTGCTAATCCAGTGATACCGGGGCGTACATTATAAACACCAAGCTTTTCACGCTCGAAAATTAATTCTTCTTGGTTATACAAATTAGGTCGAGGACCAACAAGACTCATTTCACCTTTAAAGACATTCCAAAGTTGAGGTAATTCATCTAGTTTAGTTTTTCGTAAAAAATTACCAAATTTAGTAATAGAAGAACAAGATGCTAAGTGGCTTGCCACAGAAGCAGTACCTACTGACATTGTTCTAAATTTAATTAATTTAAATAGCTTCTGATTACGCCCGACTCTTTCTTGAATGAAAATAGGTGAGCCAGTGTCAAAATAGCCGATAAAGGTTAAAATAATTAAAACAGGAAAGCCAAGTAAAAGCCCAAAGAAGGCAAATATAAAGTCTAAAATTCGAATAATATAATGAGTCATTTTTTCTCTAACGATATTTAAATAAATTACTTTTGAAAGTCTTTAACTGTTGCTTTAAAGCCTTCTTCAACACTATAAGGAGGTTGCCAATCAAGTGTTTTACATGTATGGGTAATATCAACTTGTAAAGAACCTACAAGTCTATCAACAACCGCTGACTTACCCGTTAACTTCCCAACAAGTTCAAACAAAAATTTAGGGAATGGCAATAATATCGTTTTTTTATCCATAGCGACACTTAAACGCTTAATAAAGTCAGCTAAAGATAAATCATCATTATCAGATACTAAAAAAACTTGATTTGCTGCTTTATCATTGTTAATACAGTCAATAATTAAGCTCACTAGGTTACCTACATATACCATTGAGCGTTTATTGGTGCGTAATGAGCTAAATGGTAATGGCAAGCCTTTAGCAACTAATTTACAAATAGCAGCAAAGTTTGCTTTAACTCCTGCACCATAAACTAGTGGAGGGCGTATAATTACAATCTCCATACCTGTTTGTTTACCCAAAATTAATAATTGTTCTTCGGCTTCAGCTTTTGACACACCATAGGAATCTTCTGGGGAAGGTTTATCCGAAGATAAATAAGGAGGTGTTCTAGTAGTAGATTCACCATTAACTTTAATTGAACTAATAAAAATAAAACGTTTTACACCAGCTTGAGCTGCAGATTTTGCTAGATTAATTGTACCAAGAACGTTAACTTCACGAAAGGCTTCTAATGGGTAGAGTGTTGTTTCTTTCATTACATGAACACGAGCAGCGCAATGTACGACGACACGAATACCTGTAAATATGTACTCTGAACTACCAATAGCTCTAAAGTCATCAACTAAAAATTGCTTATCTAAAGTAACGCTGTTTAAAGCTCTTCTGTTTAATAGTTTAAATTCATCGCCATTGGCAATGATCGTTTGCAGTAAATATTTACCTACAAAACCTGAGCTCCCAGTCAACAGTAATGACATTTTATTTCCTATTGCTAAATGAGTTTAATATCTGTAAGGCTGCTGATTCAACAGAGAATTTATCTAATAGTAACTTATTAGCGTTTCCCCCTATTTGCTGTCGAAGCGACTTACTTAAAGCAAGTTCTTTAGCAACCCCATAAAAACCTTGGTCATCCCCATTATATAAAATATAGCCTGCATCCGCTCCATGAATCACATCTACCAAATCATTTCCTTTATTTACACTTCCAAGTGTTGGTAATGAATGAACCATATAACCTAATAATTTACCTGGAAAATTATGAGCAGTATGTTTTGATGATAATGAAAACAAACCAACATCGACTTCATTTAGTATTAGTTTATAATCTGATTGCGAAACAGAAGGAAGGAATGAACAGTTAAATAAAAAATTATCTTTAATAGTTTGCTTAACAAGTTCGACTTCATCACCCTGGCCAAGAAAAATGAAATGAGCATTAGCAACTTCTTTCATTGCCTCAGCTAAACGCAATAAATTCCCCATATCTTGAGCATGGCCAATATTGCCACCATAAAAAAAGATAACTTTATCTTTAAGGTTAAATTGTTCTCGCAGCCCAAAAACCAGTGATTTACAAGGAAAAGCATTTATATCAGCCCAGTTAAATAATACTTCAGTGTTATATTGCTTACCATTAAACTTTTCAAAGAGCTCTAGATTCTTTGGTGACATTAACCCAATACGGTCAGCTGCAGAGTAGTTTAACCGCTCAAAAAATCTGAAGTATTTTTCAATAATCGAGCCTTGCTTTATCAACCCCTCATCAATAGCCCATTGCGGAAACATATCTCGAAGAATTAAGTAAGTTTGACAATGGCAAGTTGCTTTAATTTTATAAGCTAAATAGCCAAAAAATATCGATGGTGAATAATAAACCACACCATCAAATTTTTTCTTCTTAGTTTCAACTCTGATTGCTAACCATGCTTTAACCGACAAAAACGTTTCATTTATTGCTCTTTTTAGCTTACCTTGACCACGCAACTTCCCTGAGCGAAAGCGCCAGTAGGTAATACTATCGATTTCATCAATAACTAATCTCTCAGATTGATCGGCTTGACCTGGGGAGATGATAATAGGCTCATCACCTTTACTTTTGTAATAAAGAGCAAGTTCATGCAACATTTTTGCATGAACTAAGGTGCTATGGGGAAGGCTATCATCCCCGATAATTGCAATACGCACTTAATACTTTTTCCATACCACACGATTTACATAATCCGTATACGAATGAATAATCCGTACTATTTTATCAGATACATTGGGCATAGAGTAATCTGCTACTTGGCGTAATGTTCTCTGTTCACCACGGGCTTGCGTTTCTAATATTTTCAGTGCTTGCATCACACGTTTTGGTTCAAGACCAACCATCATTACAGTTGCTTCTTCCATTCCCTCTGGACGTTCATGTGCTTCTCGTAAATTCAACGCTGGAAAGTTTAGGATTGATGATTCCTCATTAATCGTACCACTATCAGAAAGTACAGCTCTCGCTTCTTTTTGTAGCTTAACGTAATCCCTAAAACCAAGCGGTTTTAATAATTGAACCAGCGGGTGGAATTGAATGTTTTGCGAATCTATACGGTTTTGTGTACGTGGATGAGTAGAAACAATGACTGGCTCACCGTAAGCTTCTGCAACCGCGTTAAGTGTTAACGCCAATTTGTCGAGATTAACGTCCGAATCAACGTTTTCTTCGCGATGTGCGCTGACTACAAAATATTTCCCAGAAGTTAGCTCTAACCGTGACAAAACATCTGAAGCTTCGATTACACCGGCATAATGTGAAAGTACTTCACACATTGGGCTACCCGTTTTAATGATACGATCAGCAGGTAAACCTTCAGCTAATAAATACTCACGAGCAATATCACTGTAAGTTAGGTTAATATCAGCAGTATGATCAACGATACGGCGGTTAACTTCTTCAGGTACACGCATATCAAAACAACGATTACCTGCTTCCATATGGAATATTGGTATTTTACGTCTTTTGGCTGGGATAGCAGATAAACAACTGTTGGTATCACCTAGTACAAGCAGTGCATCAGGTTGTTCTTTTTCTAAGACTTCATCCACAGCAATAATTATCTGACCAATGGTTACAGAAGCGTTCTTACCTGCGGCGTTTAAGAAGTAATCAGGTTTTCGAACACCAAGATCATCAAAGAATATTTGATTTAGTTCATAATCATAATTTTGCCCAGTGTGCACAATAGTATGTTCACAATAGTCATCTAATTTAGCTAATACACGAGATAAACGAATAATCTCAGGGCGTGTACCTACAACACTTACTACATGTAACTTTTTCATTCTCAAACCTTAAAATTAAATGTATCAGGCTTTTCACGATCAAATATTTCGTTGGCCCAGAGCATGCAAATTAATTCATCACAACTTATGTTCGTTATATCATGAGCCCAACCAGGTATAGTCTCTACAATTTCTGGTTGATCACCTGAAGTGAAACATTCATAAAATTCACCTGTTATTATATTCTTAAAACGAAAATGAGCCTTTCCTTTGATTACCAGAAATTTCTCTGTTTTAGTATGATGATAGTGTCCCCCGCGGGTAATACCTGGGTGAGCAGTAAAAAAGGAGAACTGTCCAGAATCTTTGGTTTTAAGCATCTCAACAAAAGTACCACGTTCGTCGCTATGACGAGTAACTGAATAAGAAAATTGCTCAGGTGATAAATAACTTACATAGGTTGAATAAAGGGCACGAACGAAACCTTCACCCACTTTAGCTGAAATCAAGCTTTCACGACTTTCTTTAAACTCACTAAGCAATGAAACAACTTTACCTACCGTTGTTTCATAAACAGGTCCAATACTACAGTATTGCTCCTTTTTTTCGGTAGTCGATAATAGTCTAACAAATTCATCACAAACATCATCAATGTAAACAAGATTCAGCGCAGCATCCGGATTATGAATAGTGATAGGTAAATCATTGATAGTGTTATAACAGAATGTAGCAACCGCAGAGTTATAATTTGGCCGGCACCATTTACCAAACACATTAGGCATACGATAAATATAAGTAGCTGCACCTGTCTTCTGCTGATAATTAGCAACAGCATTCTCGGCACCTGCTTTGCTAGCACCATACGGATTATCTAATGCAGCCTGTATTGATGAAGTTAATAATACAGGTGTTTTACGTCCATTTTCAGCTAACGTATTCAGGATTTGTTGAGTTAATTCCGTATTTCCCTTCTTAAAATCTTCATCATTTTCAGGACGATTAACACCCGCAAGGTGGTAAATAAAATCAGCGGTCTTTACCTTTTCAACAATGCTTTCTTCATTATCATCACGAGTAATTTTTTCAAGGTTATTAAAACCAGCTTCTTGTAAAAACACACATAAATTTCGACCAATGAAACCTGCTGCTCCAGTGACTAAAATATTCATTTATACACCTTCAGGTACAATAAGGTTACCCGCTTCAATTTCCCGCATAAAATCAAGTTTACGTAAAAGCTCTTTCATACCTTCAACACCTAAGCGCACAGTATTATGAGAGTTATAATCCTCAATAGCTGAAAGGTCTTTTTCACCTTCTTCAGTATATTGTGCATAATTCAAATCACGATTATCAGCTGGGATTCGGTAATAGTTACCTTGGTCCTGTGCTACAAACATCTCTTCACGGCTACATAATGCTTCAAATAACTTTTCACCATGACGTGTACCAATGATATTAACTTTATGATCAGGTTTACCAATCATTTCAAGAATAGCTTGTGTCATTATTTTAATAGTTGCCCCTGGTGCTTTCTGAACAAAAACATCACCATTTGTACCATGCTCAAAAGCATGAAGTACTAAATCAACGGCATCACCTAATGTCATCATAAAACGTGTCATAGAAGGGTCAGTTAAAGTAAGCGGTGTTCCTTCAATAATTTGACGAATGAATAGAGGAATTACCGAGCCACGTGAGGCCATTACATTACCATAACGGGTAGTACAGATAGTCATCCCATCTGGAACATTACGTGATTTAGCTACAATCACCTTTTCCATCATGGCTTTCGATATACCCATAGCATTAATTGGATAAACGGCTTTATCTGTACTCAAGCAGACTACATTTGAAACTCGGTGGTTAATAGCAGCCTCTAGCACATTTTCAGTGCCCATCACATTCGTTTTAACAGCTTCTAAAGGGTAAAACTCACAAGACGGAACTTGTTTAAGCGCAGCTGCGTGAAAAATATAATCAACGCCTCGCATAGCATTAGAAACACTCTGATAATCACGTACATCTCCTATATAAAACTTTAACTTGGAAGAGTTAAACTTTTTTCGCATGTCATCTTGTTTTTTTTCATCTCGTGAAAAAATGCGGATTTCAGAAATATCCGTATCTAAAAAGCGATTTAGAATTGCATTACCAAAACTTCCCGTACCACCAGTAATCAAAAGGGTTTTACCCTGAAACATGTTTTTCTCCTAAACAAAAAGATTTATCACCAAAAGTTCTATTTCTATTATCGAACGCAGCTACAAATATTACTATAAAGGTTACTACGTTTGGGTTATGTAGACCAACTTGAGTAGAGCCAACTATAATAACGAATAAAATAAATGCAAAAAAATAAGGTTTCATAACTTTTGACAGAAACATTATAAAAATTGCGAAAAACCAAGCTGTAAAAGCGATTATCCCATGCTTTAATGCTGTCTGCAAAAAACTATTATGAGCATGTAGGTAATATTCTAAATAATCTGAGCCAATGCCAAACAAAGGATGTTCATATATAGAATCTAAGGCATATAAATAGACTGAGAATCGATCGTCAACCATAAAGAGCCGAGATTCATAGTCACTTAGATCAAGTGTACTAGGTATGACCGCCATTAAAGATAATGTAGCCAAAAATAAAACAGAAAAGCGCCCTAATTTGTTTGATAACAATTGAAAAACTATCAACATAAGACATATGAGTAAAGGAGTCCTAGACGTACACAAAATTGCTCCAACCATAATAATTCCAAAGGCAAGCCAATTTTTTTTATAAAAAGTCCAAACTAGAGCCGCTGCAAATGTTAAGCCAAGACCATTGCCGAAATAGGGTAGATATGCCCCCCCCCACATTCGATTATACATCATTGACACAATTGACAAATTATTACTGGATAGAGCAGCTAAAAATAAAAATATTGAATGTGCAATAGCTGAAAAAATAAAACCACTCAGAACAATCTTTGCAACCTCTCTATTTTTGAAATTAACAGCAATAACGAGCATACACAATAACGGGTTTATTAATGCGGAGAGCCTCATGGAGTCCGAATTGATCACAGAAATGATGGCACAAACACTAAAAATTAGAAAAAGCAAAAACATGTGCTTTTTCAACCTATAGACGCTAACAAGAATCAGTATTTGTAAATAAGATAAATATAACCCATCTTGAAACACTTCCAATGGAACAAATAAAATAAAACCAAATAGAAAGTATAAAAGTTCTTTTATTCTTATTTTTGGGAAGGTCAACTTGCCAACTTCATTACTATGAAGCATTTTGACTTTTCATTGATTGAAGGTCTGATAAAAAATTGTCGTTTGGACTGTAACCTATATCTCTACATAAATCGTTTACATCAAACCACTCTAGTTTATAAATTAGACCGTCTTCTTCTCTAACATCTAGCTTAATTGAAGGGCCTGGCTTGAAAACCTCATCGATGATCAGCAAATATTCCCTAAGCAACCTAGGAAATCCACTTCCGACATAATACAAATCTTTGTTTAAGTCCCTGTAAACCAATTCTGTTAATATACATATAACTGATGCAATGTTAATAAAATCATAAGGCTGTGTGCCAGATGAAAAAGTTGGACTCCTTCCTTCAATTAGTTCAGTGATTGCATAACTAATTAAATTTCCCGTTTCATTATCTGAACCATAAACATTGCCTAACCTAGCCCAAACTAAAGGTAACTTTACCTTACTACAATAAGCTGTTAAAACTTTAAAAGCTGTCAATTTAGCGATAGCATAAGGTGAAATATTTTCCTTTTTGGCCATTAATCCTATATTTTCAGACAAACATTCACTTATTGTCCCAGTAACAATAAACTTTTCACAGCCTAGATCATTGGCAATTTGGGCTACAGAAGAAGAAATGGCAACGTTGTCTAGCTGCTTTTGTAAGTTATTACGAGCAGTTCCAGTTGAACCGTCCCAAGCTAAATGGAAACAAATATCTACTTTACGAGTTATATTTGATAGATGCTCTACGTCTTTAGCTAAATCGCAAACAAAATAATTTAATGAAGAGTTACAATTATTTTTATCTACGGATCCCTTATTCCTCACAATAGCAATAACATAGTGCCCTTGCGATAAAAGCTTTCGAACTAACTTTTTACCAATGAACCCATTGGCGCCAGTAACCATTATGGTTCTAGCCTTAGGGTTTGTTTCAACCGTATGTCCTGACATTACCATTTATACTGGCTTCCAAATTTTCATACTAGAGTCCCAAATTTTCACTACTTTCGCAGGATTTCCACAAATCATTGAATATGGGGCAAACGTACCTTTTACAACCGAATTGGCCCCGACAATACAACGTTTTCCTATTGTAGTTCCCGGTAGAATACTAGCTTTATCACCAACCCAAGTGCCATCCCCTATTTTAACGGGGGCCGTTTCCGGACTTTGAGTTTGGTAACTACCTGGTAGATCGGCATCCATGCCATGAGCCATATCTGTAATGAGAACATAGCTTCCAATTAAAACATCATCACCAATATCTACTAGTTCAGCACAATATATATTTAGATTACGTGTCGCAAAAAAGTTATTCCCAATTAATAATCTTCCATTATAAGAACTTAGAGTCGAAAAATCACCTACAAACCCAGAACTACCTATCTTAATACTCCTTGGCCCGTCAATTCGAAAGGGCTTTAAAATACGGGTAGAATAAGGTTTTAAAACTAAAAATTTTCTTATAAAAGAAATTAAAGATCTAGGTATAAGCCTAGAAAGCAAACTTTTCAGCGAAAATAACACTATCGACTTACTCCAGTAAGTTTCTTTATATATTGTCCAAATACATATCTATACCAATGGTAGAAGCTATATAAACCCATTTTTCGTAAAACTAAACAAGTGAAATCATAGTACTTAATTACCCTGCTCCCCTTGCTCTCTCCAATGGAAATAATTGAAGGATCCCAATTGAGTCTATTAACATAGTCAAGATATATAGATTTGAACGGAGAATAGCCATTCTCATACCAAGGCCTTTCAAAATAATTCCCTACAAAATGAATTATTGATGGATTGGACGTAGCATCGTAAAATTCAGACTCACTTATAACGTTTTTCTTAGGAAAGCTTTTTAGAAGTCGCGTATAGTTAATTGAATGAAACGCTGTATAAAAGTTGTACTTACAAGGCAATTGAGCAATCTCATTTCCAAGAACATAATTTAAAATTGATTGGTCAAATATCCTAAAACCAGTCTCCCTATTTTTTATACCTTCCTCTATAAGGCTTAATACGTTTCTATCACGCCATTTTACCAGATCATACAAAAGTACACCTGTATTAAAATATGCCTTGTTGCGATAGAGTATATCCATATCCTCAGAGCTACTTATTTTAGAATACAGTGCCACTTCTGGAACAGCTGCAAGCACACCGTTTTTTAAATCGTGGTTCCACAGGTCAACTAAACTTTCCATAACGATGGTATCTGCATCAATCATTAATGCTTTATCTAGTTCTGGAAGTATTTCAGCTAAAAATAAAGTTGAATATACTTCAAAACCACCACGAAATGATGCAAGCCCAAATTGTGTAGCTATCTGTTCCAGTTTAGTAGAAACATTTTTTATAATTATTTCTCGGTCATATTTTTCACTCAATTCATTGAGCTGAGATATACTGTTTTCAGTAATATCGGAGCTCAAAATATAAACGGTTAAGTTTTCGGAGTCTTTATTATTTTCAAAGAGGCTTACTATTGAAGTCGCCGCTACAATAATATATGACTCACTACTACAATAAATAATATTCAACTAATCACCTATATCTTTAAAGTTTTTATATGGATAGGCATTGATTGCACTTTTAGGATTACAATTAAATACCTTAACACCTTTTTGTTCTGCATATTTCGCTAAATAAAAGCTGTGAACCTGAGCTTGTGTATAGCCCCAGTACCATGTATTTGCGGCATTTTTTGAGTTCAGCTTTGGATCGCCAGCGTCTAATGATTTGTCAAAATGTTTGAACACTCCAGGTTCGAAATCTAAACCTAACAAGTATATTTCTGAAAATCCCATATTGATTGCAACCGATAGAGCCTCAAAAGAAACATTCGCATATCCATATCCAATACTATTTAGTCCGGACGCATTACCAAAAAAGCCAGGGACTTTTTTGTTAATTAGAAAATGCACTTTATCGAATTTAAACATTTTATCAATAAACCTATAACCAAGAATTAGTTTGTTATTTGATTTTTTGATATAGCTTGTAAAGTCAGAATAATGCGTTTCATCTTCCAATGATTTTGCATAGTTATTATCGGTAATAACATGATACGTAGGTTTTACTACATCAAAGAACTCGCTACGATCGAAATAATTGACACAAAACGTAATCTCATCTCTCAGAGAAGAGAGATCATAATTATTAAGGCTTGGTCCATTCAATAAAATAAAACACCTTTGTCCTTTATGTTTATCGATCAAAACCTTATTCTTTTTTAGTATTTTCCGTACACAAGGGTTAAATGTCCATAATTTAAAATGCAACACAAGATTATAAATAAAAAATAAAAAACCATCCCAAATTTCTATCAATACAGCATGTCTCATATTACTAATCCAAAGGGTATTCGTCTAAGGAAGCTGTGTTTGCCTCTTGGGGTTCGTGCTCTATACTGGCAATGTTTACTACCAAATTTTCAGTGCTACCCATGCCTTCAAACGCAACCCATTGACCAGGTGTCACAGTGAGCCTGTTATAATTGTCAGGGCCAATTTCATAACTAATTTTAGGCTCCTTTAAGTTAGAACAAACATAAAATCGAACCCTGCCAACTGGTACAACTAGGTTCATAATCATACGAGTATGCTGCTTCCACCCTTTCACTTCACCTTTTTTTACAAAAGAAAAGTACACTTCACCAAATCCAGAGTAACTTTCTTCACTTTGTTTTAGGCCATGGTAAACAGCTCCCTTATCCATGTCTATTTGCTTAAGTTTAGTAACTAAAACCGATGGGGGTAAAATTACTTCGTCCAAGCTAAATTCCTCTTCAAAGCAAACTCTTCGTATTGATCAATGTGTCTTACAGTTAGTTCAAATGCTGTCGACTCGCGTTGGTAAAAGTCTCGATACCAATTTCCAACCATAGAAACACACTCCATATAGTCCAAAGTAGGAAGCCAGCCTAAGTGGTGAATAGCTTTATCGCAATTTAATTGAAGTAACCCGGCTTCATGGAACGAAACATTCTGAGTTATTAAGAATGCATCTTTTGCATCTTTAAATCCCCAGACATTAGAAAGATCATCAATAAGCTTTCCAACTGTATGAGATTGCTCTGGTCTAGGGCCAAAATTAAATGATTGACCACTCAAACTAGAGTCTGCGTATAATTTAGCACCTAAAGCCAAATACCCAGAAAGAGGTTCTAGAACATGTTGCCACGGGCGGGTTGCATTAGGGCGCCTTATTTCAACGGTTTCACCTAGTGACCACGCTCTAACACAATCAACGACTATTCTGTCCTGTGCCCAATCACCGCCTCCAATTACATTTCCTGCTCGAGCCGTTACCATTTTTACATTAGATTTTTCAGTACTGAAAAAGGAGGAATAGAATGAATGAGCTATTACTTCTGCAGCGCCTTTTGAACCACTATAAATATCTTTGCCGCCAACCCTATCTGTTTCTCTATACCCCCACTCCCATTCAACGTTTTCGTAACACTTATCTGAAGTGATAGATACTAAAGTACACTCTCTATTTAGTACCCTCAGTGCCTCCATAACAGTTGCAGTTCCTAAAACATTTGAACGAATGGTTGTCAGAGGGTCATCATAGGATATTGAAACTATTGGTTGTGCCGCTAAATGAAATACAAAATCTGGTTTTTCAGTAACTAGTACATCATAAACTTTATCGTAATCACAAATATCACCGTAGAAATGTTTAATTCTACTTTCTAATCCTGCTTCAGCAAAAATCGAAGGGGTAGTTGGGATTTGGTTAGAATACCCGATAACTTTAGCACCGAGTTTTTCAAGCCATAAAGTTAGCCAACTACCTTTAAAACCAGTATTACCTGTAACGAGTACAGTTTTATTTTTATAAACGTTTCCAAACATATTAATTCTCTTTATAAACTCTATTCTTCCCAGGACTTCCAAGGAGCTTTTGATTGACTCCAAAGGTTTTCTAAGTATTGTTTGTCACGCAACGTATCCATAGGCTGCCAAAATCCTTTATGTTCATACGCCTTTAATTGTTGCTCAGACGCCAATTTTTCCAAAGGTTCTTTTTCCCAGGTTGTTAAATCACTATCTATATAATCTATAACTTTAGGGGATAATACGAAAAAACCACCGTTAATCAATCCACCATCACCTTGGGGCTTCTCAATAAACTTATCCACATTACCATTATTTATTTCCAAAGCGCCAAATCTACCAGGAGGTACAACAGCTGTAAGCGTTGCTAACTGGCCATGACTTTTATGAAAACTTATTAACTTACCAATATCAACATCAGAAACGCCATCACCGTATGTAAAACAAAAGCTTTCTTCATCCTTAACGTATTCTTTTACGCGTTTTAACCTACCACCAGTTAACGAATCTTTTCCTGTATCAACTAGTGTTACTTTCCAAGGTTCAGCTCTTTTTTTATGTATAGTGATTTCATTGTTAGATAGATCAACCGTAACATCAGAACTATGATTAAAATAATTAATAAAGTACTCTTTAATCACATATCCCTTGTACCCACAACAGATAACAAAATCTGTAACTCCGTGTTCTCCATACATTTTCATTATATGCCACAAAATAGGCATTCCACCTATCTCAACCATAGGTTTTGGTCTTGAAGATGTTTCTTCACTCAGCCGAGTGCCCAGGCCTCCAGCAAGTATTACTGCTTTCATTTTATTATATCCTCATTTTTAAATCTACTACTTGAAATCTAACTAAAAATACATTTTAAATTTGGGCAACGTAGTAAATCTCAAGTTAAATTTACTTTAAACTGCCAACACAAATTTACCAAGCTTTACTTATCTATTAATTCCCAACTTACCGGTGTTCCACTCTTAGCCCTTTTTGTAGCAATTGTTATAAATTTATTCATATATTACTCTATTATTCGTTCAATTTGAAAAGCTTCGGCTTTTTTTAGCCCTACGGTTGCACCTCTATATATAGATAGGGCTTCAATAGTTTCAATACTTCTACTATGGGGGAAAGGTCGTAATTCCTTACTATATTTTTCAAGGGCTAAAAGCTTAATAGACCAAACACCCGAAACATCGACAAATTTATTTGGGTTAAACTTGCTCTTCGTGTGAGAGTTCCATTCTGTGGCCGATAATACTTCAAAGCAAAAAATCGACTTCACAGGAGACCATGACTGTGGACGACAAGCGGTCATTACTGCTTGGTGTGTGATCCTATGATCCACATTTAAATCATCAGAGAAGTGAGTATAGACAATTGATGGCTTAAATTTATCAATTGCTGTTTCAATACTTTTCGTCACTTCTAACAAAGGAACTTGATCCATCATATTATCTGGAAAATCAAAATGCATTACGCTCTTAACATTCATTACCTTCAAAGCTTCTTCACAATCTTTATTTCTACACGTAATATTATCTAAATTAGAGTTGTCTCTGGATGACTCACCGTTTGTCATAAAAACAATAGCAACATCATCACCTTCCTTGAGATGTTTTACTATTGTGCCACCACACCCTAATACCTCGTCATCCGGATGAGCAACTATAACTAATACACTATTATTCATCTGAAATTAAATCCCAGCTGGCAGGTGTACCGCGCTCAATATCATTGATTGCTCGCTTTCCAACTATATCACCGTAAAACTTAGGAGCTAAACCATACCCAGGTCTGATACGCCTTAAATGTAAGTCCGTAATGACTTCCCCTTCTGTTAGATCTTTTACAAAATACAAGGATCGTCTAAACTTCATGCTAGAATTTTCAACAGGCTTTCTTTCATATCCCGCAACACCTAACGACTTGTGCGCAGCATCAGTTTCTTCTACCAGTCGTTTTAACTCGTGTGGTTCAATAGAAAATGCAGAGTCAGCACCTTCATCATTACGATCTATAATAAAATGCTTTTCGATTAAACTAGCACCTAGGACAATCGATGCGACCGAAACCACTGTACCTAAAGTATGATCTGAAAGACCCGAAATGACATCAAAACGATTAGCTAAGTCTGGGATTGTCGCTAGATTCGCTTGTTCATAAGGTGCTGGATAAGCACTAATACAATGTAATACTACCAAATCATCACAACCGTTCTCCCTTGCTGTTGTTATGGCTTCTTCAATCTCATTCAAGTTTGCCATGCCTGTTGACATGATCATTGGTTTGCCTGTTTGTGCAACTCGCTTGATCAAAGGCAAATCAGTTAATTCAAATGATGCTATCTTATATGCGGGCGCATCCAAACCTTCAAGTAATTCAAGAGCGGTCTCATCAAATGGAGTTGAAAATAGTGTAATACCCACTTCTTTTGCTTTAGCAAATAATTGAGAATGCCATTCAAAAGGTGTATGGGCCCACTTATAAAGATTATAAAGGCTATAGCCATCCCATAACCCCCCTTTTACTTGAAAGTCCTCTTTATCACAGTCAATTGTCATAGTATCAGGAGTATATGATTGGATTTTAATTGCATCTGCGCCACACTCAGCAGCTACTTCAATAGTTTTTAAAGCATTATTTATATCACCATTATGATTAGCTGATAATTCGGCAATAATATAAGGTTTATAATCTGAACCAATTCTCTTACCATCAATTTCAATAAATTTTTTAGTCATGTTTATTATCTTCTTCAAATATTTTAACAGTGGCTTCTAGTTCAATACCAAATTTCGAAACTGCTGTGAATTCCAGCTTTAAGTTTCCTAACTTTAAGTATGCCCTAGGATATGTTTCGGCATCTAACATCCGGACTGTATTATAAAATCCCTCTAAATCGACACCTGGCATCAACTGACTTTGTTCAGGAGTGCGTCTTGGGAATTCGGTAACTTCACCTTTCTGCTGAACAGGTGATGGCTCATGTTCGACAATATGTTCTATCATGTCGAAAGTTAAGCTGGAACTCCGTTTAAAAATTTCACTAGCACTGCCAGTTAAAGACAGTTCTTTTTTTAAATATACAGGGCCAGCATCCAACTCTTTTGCCATTTTTAATGCTGTTAATTTGGTTTCCTGATGGCCGCGTACAATTAAGTTCTGAAGAGGGCTTCCTCCTCGTCCGTATGGAACATCAGTCATATGGAAACAAACACAGTTAAATTCATTTAGGATAGACTCTGGTACAATCCAACTCCAGTGAGGGAAAAACACATATTTTGGCCCTATCCTTCTCAGATTTTCGATAGTTAAGTCTTTTTTATTATCAAATATAAACCATTTACCAGGGTACTTTTGAACCCTATAATTATATTGATTAATATTCCAATCTTTAATTGTTGCAACAATATAGTTATTCATACTTACTAATCTCAAGCTTATATTTACAACCCTTGTACTCAAAAAATGCTGGGTAGTCCTTATTGTCAACAATACGTAATAAAGGGATAACATCACGTAAGTTTTTATCTAAGTCTATTTTGCTATCGTTTGGTCGTCGCCTTGGGTAGGAAGTCGATTTTCCGCTTTGTTTGATAGCATTAAGGGTTGAATATTCACGTATGAACCTGAGCGCTAATTTGATAGAAATATTCCCCTGTAATTCTCTCCATTCTAAGGCTAATTCTGTTCCAGATAACTTTATAATATCGGTCAACCAAATATCTCCTGAATCGACTTCATTGCCAGCTTCAATTAGACAAACAGGGATTATATTATTTCCTTCTAAGATCTGCCAAGCAACTGGTGCGAAGCCCTTTCCTTTGGGTAAATCACTTTCGTGTACAACTAAGTTATGCTTATTCCTATTTAATAAGGCTTCTTTAGCAACTTTTGTACAACCTAAAAAAAAACAAACATCACCGACCTCGACATCTTCATGATTACGCGCAAGTTGTGCACTTTTCCCTAGCTGAGTTAGTTTACTAACTAGTTTATCTGCATATGGTAATATCCAAGAATCATTATCAACTAAAACAGTTATATTATTAATCATTTAAAAGCTCCCTTACGACTCTATTAGTGCCAAACCCATCACATACATCAAGACACTTTTCCATAAAATCATTTTCCTTAGAAAGTACTTTTAACCATTCACTGACCTTATCGAACAGTTCAGTACTAATATTTTCAGCTTCAATATAACTAATAACTCCAGCTTTTTGTAAGTTAAAAGCTATCTCTCTTTGATTAAGAGCTTGTATAACTACAACAGTAGGAAGGCCTGACGCGCATCTTTCCCAAGAAGTTGTCCCTGCAGCACCCACAGCTAATTTAGATTCAGCCATCAGCTGAGCAATATTACCTGGGGATACATGTAAGCGAATTAAATCTCGTGATTGACAGTATTTTTTAATTTCTATTAAATTTTTTGCATTGTCACTTAGAACAACATTAATCTTGTCTACAAAAGGGATTTTTTCGATGCCATTTAATGCTTTTAACGTTAAATTATCCGGGTCTGTACCGCCAAACATCACAAGTAACGAAGTCCCACGTATGTTGACTGGTTGTACTTTTTCAAATTCAGGTCGAAGGAGAGCATATTTAGTACCTAAAAATTTTTTACATTCACCACTCACTAAAGATTTATACTTATCTAGTTTACAATCATAAGTTTGATCTAATAAAAAATCACAGTCATGTTTTCTGTCTCCTAGATCATCGATCACGAATATATTTTTAGTAAAGTTTCTTATCATCTCGTGCCATAAGTGATCAATACCGTAATGATCAACTATAACTAAATCCACATGATATACGCCTCTAGTATTCAAAGCAGATTTAAACTCATTAGCATCAGATTGCTGAGTTGCTCTCAACCAATTACCATGATTTAAATATGAAATGGGTGTATCAACACCAGATACTAGTTCAATGTATTCGAAACCCGCATCTACAATTTTTTGTTCTGCATTTCCGTCTGACTTCCTAGACACAAAATAAACATTAACATTTCTTTGTTTTCTTATTTCATTAACTAAGGTTAAACACCTCATCACATGACCAATTCCAATTTCATGTGATGAATCAGCTCTAATTACTATGTTTTTCATATTAAATTCACCTATTTAGCTGAATTTAAATTATAAATCAACTCGGCGCGTAGCCAATCAGATGACGTATCTATATCTTGTACTTTTGTTGCATCTAATATTACAGGCATTGTATTTTCGGAAAAGAATGGTATTCCTTGCTTATAGGCACCATAACGGCCCCAATAAAACTGGCCTGCATCATGATATGCTTTAGTTAGATCTTGGGAGCGAGTATTAAAATGCTCAGGCTGAAACATACTCACTTTCCCAGTATCATTTAAATAAAAAGCACGCTGTATAGGAAATGTAAATTCTGTTGCACTATACGCATAATCCAATTTATGAACTTGCATCAAAGTAAGACCATTTAATAATTTATCTACTTCAATAAATGGTGCAGTAGCATAAATGCAACATATATTATCTTGCTCATTAAGTTCTAGCTCTAGAATCGCATGTTGAATAACATCGATAGTGGTTGCATAATCATCAGATACATCAGCTGGTCTCAAGAAAGGTACTTCTGCGCCATAAGCTTTAGCAATACTAGCTATTTCATCATCATCAGTTGAAACGATAATACGATCAAAGCAGCCAGATTTCTTTGCTGCCTCAATAGAATAGGCAATCATAGGTTTACCATGAAATTCTTTGATATTTTTTCTTGGAATTCGTTTACTACCACCACGGGCTGGAATTATTGCAATGTTCAATTCCTTAAAGCCTCTTTTAATGAATCAATTACATATTCTTGTTCCGAGTCTGTTAAGCCAGGGAAAAGGGGTATGCTAATAGCTTCTTCATAATATCTTTCAGCCTCGGGAAAATCCCCGTACTTAAACCCCATCTCTTCATAATATGGTTGAGTATGAACAGGGATATAGTGAATATTAACAAGTATTTCTTTTTGGCGAAGCGCCTCAAATATTTCTAACCTGCTTTTAGACAGTTCATTCAATTTTAAACGAATCACATAAAGATGGAATGATGAATATACACCATCATTTCGGTAAGGCGTTATAATAGGAAGGTCTTTTAATGCTGCATCATACTTTTCAGCTAACTGGTTGCGTTTTGACACAAAAGCAGAAAGACGTTTCATTTGACTAAAACCGAGAGCACCTTGAAGATCCGTCATTCTATAGTTATACCCTAGACTTACTTGCTGGTAATACCAAGGACCTTCCATTGGTTTTGTCATCAAACTAGGCGTACGGGTAACTCCATGACTTCGAAGTAGAGAAAGCTTCTCAGCTAACTCCGGGCAATTTGTAGTTGCTAAGCCCCCCTCCGCAGTAGTGATGATTTTTACAGGGTGGAAACTAAAAACTGTAATATCGCTGTATCTACAATTTCCTACAGGCTCGTTATAATAGCGGCCACCTATGGCATGAGAAGCATCTTCTATAATTTTAAACCCAAAGCGCTTACTTAGTGCATGTATTTCTTTCATTTCACAAGATTGACCAGAAAAATGTACTGGAACTAATATTTTAGGTAACTTGCCTTGCTTTTCAGCTATTAAGAGTTTTTCTTGCAGCGCACTAACAGACATATTGTATGTTTTGGGATCTATATCAACAAAGTCAACACTTGCACCACAATACAAGCCACAATTAGCTGATGCCACAAATGTATTCGGTGTCGTCCACAACCAATCCTCGGGACCAAGGCCAAGTGCAATACAAGCAAGATGTAGCGCAGATGTAGCACTATTTACAGCAATAGCGAATTTAGCATCGCAATGCTTAATAATCGATTGTTCAAATAAAGGGACTGCCGGACCTTGTGTAAGGTTTGAAGATTGCAGCACATTTAACACTTCATCAATATCTGACTGTGAAATATCTTGACGACCATATGGGATCATTCTATGACCTCCTTTTTACGTAAGTTTACATCCTTGGCAAGAGCTTTCGAAATCGTTGTTTTAAGATCGAGAAGGAATATTGTTAAGAGCGTAAACAAAAAAATGAAAAGAGCTATATTTACAAAGGCTTTAAACAACAAATTTGTTACTAAATTCAAATCCAAATTAAGAACAAACAAGAAGCAAAATAAGCCAATTGCGAAATAACCCAAAATATCTTTGAAAAATTTGGCGTAACTATACTCCAGTAGGTAATGATTAACAATCGCAACCAGTACAATTGAAACAATCACATAAACTATTTGCAAAGGTAACACATAATCAATGCCCAAATAGAAGCCGATACAAAGAAACAAAATACCAATAATTCTACATAAAAAGGTAAAATAAAATCCCTGTTTGCTTAATCCCCAACCGTTCAAAACAAAAACCGAAAAATTAAAAACATGATGAAAACAAAGAATAACTAAAAAGTAATCAAAAAATAAATCTAGCTTTGACCATTGTTCGCCAAAAAAACTAGACAAAATACTAGTTTCTACGAACAAACCAGAAAATAATAATACAAACATTAAAAAATTGGAAAGTTTGAAGTAAGCCCTATATATTTCGAGAAATATTGTTCTGTCATTTTGATATTGGGAAGCCAAAGGAAACAAAACGCTTGCCATAACACCATTAAATGTCCCTGTTGCAAACATTGGTATTTGCCTAGCTAAGTTCATTACTCCTAAATTTGAAGCTCCGAAAAAACGACCAACCCCTAGGGAAAATGTCAGGCGATGCAACTCATCTGCGAGCCCCTGAAGAAAAGTAAAACTAGAAAACCTTAAGCTTGTTTTTACGACTTGAAAATTAAATTCCAAGCGAGGAAACACGCCAGTGAAGACGCCACAAACAGCAATACTTAATCCTCTTGACAATAAGACATTCACTACTAGTGCATAAATACCCGCCCCCGTATATGCCAAATATACCGATATAAAGCCAGCTACAATAGTTGGCACTGTACTGACCCAAAACACCTTTGAAAAATTCATATTCCGTTGAAAATTACTCAATTGCATTGAGTTTATTGAACTCAAGATTACAACTATAGATATTGTTCTAAAAAAGACAACAAAGTCCTCATCCATTTGCATAAAGTGTTCTAATGTTGGCGCAATCATCCAAAATAATAAGAACAATACGACTGATGATAAAAATGACATATAGAATACTGTCGAATAATGGCTATTATCTAACTTCAGTGCTTGAACGTTGGCCGCAGCAAAACCCGCATTTATAAACATATTTGATATGTTTACAAATACCATGGCAATAGCCAACAGACCAAATTCATGGGGACCCAAAAATTTAGCTAGGCTGAGATAAATAAACAACTGAGCTAAATTTGCAAACATCCTATTTAAAAAAGCCCAAGATAACGTTGACAACATTTTATTTTCTTACAATTTTTGTAAAGTAGGTTCTTAAAAAAGATAATAATTCTAAAAGTGCACGATTTAGAATACTTATGCTAATTTCACATTGTTTAAAAACAAATATTGATGCTTTAAAATTATGCGCCGATGGGTACCTGAAAAAATATAAAAATGACATAGCGATATAATGTGAAGTGTTGTTTTTAAGTGTTGGTACTTTGGGATAATATCGATCAAACACATCAAGTAACTTTTCAAGATATTTTAATCTCTCTGGAATTTGATTTTTTTTTGCTATTTTTGATTTATAGTTAGTACCACCAGTTATAACTATAATCCTATGGGCAGCCATAACATCGTCTAATATCTTCACTTTTCCTTCAAGTGCTAAAACAAGGTTAATAGTGATATCACTAATAAACCAATCGATATTAGCGATTTCTTTGATTGGTAATCGCCAAATCTTGGGGTTTCTAAAAACAATACTACCTAAAAAACCCATGTAACCATACTCAGAAAAGTTGCTAACCGTATACTCACTAGATTCAACTTTACCTCGCCCTGTATATTCTGATTCTATTTGATTGTTAAACTGATCTACAGTGGAGTATCTATGTGAAACACAGGAATATTCATTGTTTTTCTGAAGAAAATCTACTTGTTTAACCAATTTATCGTTATTGGTCCAGAAATCATCACCTTCTAATAAGGCTACATAAGACGCCTCACACCTTTGTAACAGGTCACTAATATTCTTTGTTGGACCTAAATTCTTTGGTCTGCTTACTACATGAATGATTCTGTTTTTGTCACTAGAGTACCTTTCTACAATTTCTAACGTAGAGTCTTTTGAACAATCATCGCCAACATAAATATTTATTACATTAGGGTATGTTTGCATCAAAATACTTTCTAGTGCTTGAGCTATAAATTTTTCTTGATTATAACAAACTAAAACGACATCAATAGGTGGATAATTATTACAATTCAAACTTTTATTCCATTATAAAATTTATTACAAACTTCTATTTTAAGTAAAACCTTCAATATAAACTTCCTATCTAATTTCAACAAATTCAAATTAATATAGTTATTTATTCTATTCCAATAAATCGACTTAAAAACGTTTCAACATCACTAACTTTTGACAGGAAGGCTAACTTGACGTTAACTTAGCTAACTAAAAATGTGACTATTCTTCTAACTCTAAGTTCAGTTTTAACTTAATTTTACTTCCAGAATCGTCAATGATAAAAGCATTCGAATATGGTTCATGCGTTAAAGATCTTAATAAGTTATAAAACTCTCTAAACGTTCCTACCCTATCTAAATCAATCTCTAACATATCCTTAAAGTCCTGAATAGAGTTATAGTTTCCTTCTTCAAGCATCGGCATTGACTTATAACATCCAAAGATAATATCTACGAAGTTCTCCCTAAAAAGCTTAACTTCGGCTTCTACAACTCGATCATAAACGCTACGTGACGTATCCTTCATGCTTATATCAACAATCTGTTGCGCTATAATATTCCCATGGTCGATCTCTTCATCCATTTCGTGGATTGTAGCGCCATGAGGTAATCCATTATTAATAGCAAAGACTTGAGGGTACCAGCCCCTATTATATGGATTCAGACCAGGATGAACATTTACACATCTAACTGTATTTACCAATTCAGCTGGAAATATCTTTTTGCAATGACAAGAAATAACTAAATTGGCTTTGTTTACTATTTTTCTATAATCAGACTTAATATCTAATATAGAAACATCATCAATTTTAGAAAACAGCTGTTCACTACTTGGACTGCAGTAATATTCAAAATTAACATCATCCAAATTTTTGATCGAAATAATTTCACGAAATCGTTCAAAAACATACTTATTATCTGTCAATAGAATTACTTGCACTGTCATGAAGAGCCTTTTTGATGATAGTTGAAATTCGGTCTACTTCACACATAGATAGAGAGTAGTACAGAGGTAAGCAAAGAATTCGTTTCGAAATGGAAATTGCATTCGGCACATAAGATATATCCTTAATGATTTTTTCCATTGAGTTTAAAGACGGATAAAAATAACGTCTAGGATAAATTTTACAGCCTTCCAAAATTTTAATTACATTTATTAGCAACTCTTCAGATTCAAATACTACAGGAAAGTAGGAGTAATTTGCCCCCCCCGATGAAGTTTTTTGAAAACTAATTTGAGGGATGTGATTTAATAACTCAAGATATTTAAGGTACTTTGTTTTTCTATCTTCTAGTACCACATCGTAATACTTTAAATTTGCAAGTCCTAAAGCGGCATGAACTTCAGTCATTTTACCATTGAACCCATCCTCAATGACTTCTTTGGCCTCATCGTGACCAAAAAACCTTATTCGTCTTAATTTCGCATCTAGTTCTTGGGAAGTTGTTATACACGCTCCCCCCTCAGCAGTATTAAACAACTTTGTTCCATGTAAACTGGTTGCGGAAATATTTCCAAACTCAAACACACTTTGATTATTATAAGTACTGCCAACTGCATGGGCTGCGTCGTAAATAACTTTCAATCCATGCTTATGCGCAATAGCTTGTATCGCTTCAATGTCACAAGGTACCCCAAATACGTGAACTGGCATGATCGCAACAGTCTTATCTGTAATTAGGGACTCTATCTTTGATGGATCTATATTGAACGTATCTGGTTCAATATCACAAAAAATAGGTGTACAACTTTCCCATTTTATAGCGCTGACTGTAGCTACCCAACTAAAAGGCGTAGTGATTATCTCTCCTTCTAGCTCTAACGCCTTAATAGCCATTTGTAGCGCAACAGTACCATTGGTTACTAAAGACAAATAAGAAACGCCTAACTTATTAGTTAGCTGAGCTTCCAAATTTTGTAATATTGGGCCATTGTGAGTGAGTATTCCAGTTTCCCATGCTGGTTTTAAATGTTCAATAAACTCTGCTATAGGTGCAAGAGAAGGCTGAGTCACATAAATATTTTTAGACATTACTTTTTCCCCGAACATCGTGAATAAGTTTCGCTTGGTTGATATTAGCAGCGTACTCATTTTTAAAATTAGTTTTGTTAGTAACCATTTTGTACAACGAAGAAAGTAAGTTCTTAAAATGGTTGTCTTCTGGAGTTGATAGCTCTTGCTCACCGTCCGTAGTAGTTACTGTTACAACAGCTTGTGAACCAGGAGTAGAGGTGAAAATTCGGTTTGCCTTAATGATTCCTTTACTCCCCCACACTTCCAAATTACATTGGTAAAAATTGTCAAAACCGAAAGCTGTTTGAACCACTACATTAGAAGTTCGAGATTTTAGCTGAGCGGCTCCCCATATATCAACTTCTAGTTCCTTGTTGTAATGCAACGAAGCAGAATCAACATATAATTCTTGTCCTAATATTTCTTGTGCTACTTTTAATGGATATGCACCAGCATCAAGCAATGCACCGCCTCCCAATTCCTTACTATATCGGATATTATTTTTGTCTGGAAATGGCGGAAATCCGAAGCTAGATTTAATATTTCTAATCTCGCCAATAACATTATTTACTAACAATTCTTTTATGATTGCTAGTTGGGTATGAAAGCGAAACTGAAAGTTTTCAAGTAATACAAGGTTTCTTTCTTCAGCTAAAGTATTCAACTCTATTACATCCCTTAATGAACACGACAGGGACTTTTCTACTAACACGTGCTTATTATTTAACAGAGCCGCTTTTATCCATTCATAATGTATTGAGTTTGGTAAAGGGATATATAGAAGATCTACTGAGTCTAATTTCACCAACTCGTCATACGAATTAAACGATTCACAATTAAATTTTTCAGCGAATTCTTTACTTTTTGTATCGTTTCTACTAGCAATCCCTTTCAAGCAAAAAAGTTCATTCAATTCAAGAAATGCTGGAATAACAAAACGGTCTGCTATATTGGCACAGCCTAGAACTCCTACGTTGATCATTTTAGATTTAGGCATGAGCCAATATCCCTCTAACGTGAGGGTTTATCCACGCATCTTCTTTCATTAACTCTTTAATTTGATATAAACTCAACCAAATAAATTGCTCATTAGGCAGCTCTATTTCATAATTTTCAGACACTTCAACCAAAATCCCTCGATTTCTTTTTTGATGAAGGCGGCCTCCATCTTCAGCTAACCAACTATCAAAAAGAATAGATATATCCTCATTTTCAGCTCTGTTGATAAACAATTCTGAAAAATGAGGTTTCCTTCCACCATGAGATTGATTTAAATTAGCGAAAGTCGCCTGTAAAGTTGGGCTTATTTGCACTTTTCCATAGTTACCTGGTTCCTCTTTAGCCTCACATAAGTAGTGAGGCACTTTATTGAAACGTTTTCTTACTATTCCTAATAATCCACCGTCATAACCTACTTGCTCTAAAATAGGCTGATCCCAAGTGACTTCAACCTCTCTAGTTTTTGATGTAACTCGAACACCATGCACAGTGAAGAAGTCTTTAGACTCATGTGAAATATTGCCTGTTTTTGTATCTACATTCCAGCCAGAAACGTCCGTCATATCGATATCTTGAACTACTAGTGAAGAGTTGTCTCTTTTAAACTTAAACCACGATTTTACATTTTCTAATGTATGAAACTGTGACCAGTCTTTCATTGATTCAAAAAAGGTCTCTTTGGCATGTTTGTATGATAAATCGAATTTAATATCTTTAATTAAATCTAGATATTTATCTAATTGCTGTTGGTAATTCATAATTTCGTTCATTCCAATAATGATAGTAAATATTTGCCATAGCTGTTTTTCATCATCGGCTTAGCAGACTCCTCAACCTCCGACTTAGTTAGCCATCCTTGATTAAATGCAATTTCTTCAAGGCAAGCGATTTTAAAACCCTGCCTATGCTCAATAGTCTGAACAAACTGGCCTGCTTCTAGCAAAGATTCATGGGTACCTGTATCTAACCAAGCAAATCCTCTACCTAACAGCTCTACACTCAATTTGTCACGCTCTAAGTAAACATTATTTATACAAGTAATTTCAAGTTCACCACGTTCAGATGGTTTTACATTTTTAGCAATATTAACCACTTCATTATCATAAAAATACAAACCTGTGACTGCAAAGTTTGATTCTGGTTGGGTCGGTTTTTCTTTAATAGAAGTAACTTTCATTTTAGAGTCAAATGCAACTATTCCAAACCTTTCGGGGTCTTTAACTTGATAACCAAATACAGTAGCCCCTCTCCCTTCTTTAGCAATCGCAACCGCTTGCATTAATTGAGAAGTAAATCCGTGGCCATAGAAAATATTATCACCTAGTACCAAGCATACATCATCACCTCCGATAAACTCTTCACCGATAATAAAAGCTTGTGCTAAACCATCTGGGCTTGGTTGAATTTCATATGAGAGATTAATACCAAATTGTGAGCCATCCCCCAATAAACGTTGATATCCACCAATATCTTCAGGTGTTGATATAATTAAAATATCTCTAATACCGGCTAACATCAGTACAGACAAAGGATAAAAAATCATCGGTTTGTCATAAATAGGCAATAATTGTTTAGAAACCCCTTTTGTTATAGGGTATAAACGTGTGCCTGAGCCACCTGCTAAAACTATACCTTTCATTTAACACCTCTAGTTTCTGAATCAAATACAGAATGATTGTCAGAGCCTAAACGCTCTATAATATATGAACCGTCTAGTACATGTGACCACCACTGTTCATTATTCAAATACCATTCTACCGTTTTACGAAGACCGCTTTCAAACGTTTCTTCTGGTTTCCAGCCTAAAGTACGTTCAATTTTTGAAGCATCGATTGCATAGCGTACATCATGACCCGGTCTGTCAGTAACATAGGTTATTAAATTTTCAAAACCACCAGAACTGTTTGAGGTGCGAGAGTAAGAATTGCCAGGTACTAATTCTTCTAATAGTTCACAAATTGTTTTAACAACGTCAATATTCGCTTTTTCATTATGCCCACCAATGTTGTATGTTTCTCCTACCGTTCCTTTAGTAGCAACAAGATAAAGTGCGCGTGCATGATCATTTACATAGAGCCAATCACGAATTTGTTGTCCATTGCCATATACTGGTAATGGTTTGCCCTCTAATGCGTTTAAAATCATTAATGGTATAAGTTTTTCTGGGAAATGATAAGGCCCGTAGTTATTTGAACAGTTTGTAATAACGGTTGGTAACCCGTATGTTCTTAACCATGCCCTTACTAAGTGATCACTTGAGGCTTTAGAGGCCGAATAAGGCGAGCTTGGTGCATATGAAGTTTCTTCTGTAAATAAATCTTCTGGACCTTCTAAATCACCATAAACCTCATCGGTTGAAATGTGATGAAAACGGAATGCAGATTTTTTTTCTTCGATTAAGGAGTTCCAATAAGCTCGACTTGTTTCTAATAATGTATAGGTACCGACGATATTGGTTTCGATAAATGCAGCAGGCCCGTCTATAGAACGATCTACATGACTCTCTGCAGCTAAGTGCATAATTACATCAGGCTTGTGTTGTTCGAACACTTTGTCTAAGGCTAAGCGGTTACAAATATCAACTTGCTCAAAAATATAACGTTTATTGCCTTCAACTTCAGCCAAAGACTCTAGGTTACCCGCATACGTTAAACTGTCTACATTGATAACACTGTCTTGGGTCTTATTGATAATGTGGCGTATAACAGCAGAACCAATAAATCCAGCACCACCGGTTACTAAAATTTTCAATATATTTCCTTAATAAATATTTTTCAATGTATAAAACGTTGAGTTTTTCCAACAGTACTACTCAGGTAATTTATCACCTGAGACAAGTTCTCAGGTGAGTGAGACACACTTTTAACATTTGAAAAACAGATCAACCTCTATAAACAAGGGAACTTCGGGCTATCCCGCCATACCATTGTAATTTACTGCCAACAGGTTCCTCTCATGTAACCGTCCCTTTTAGGCGCGCTTCCCCTACTGTTCAAGCTCCCTAATAACAATATCAACCGAATCTTATGCCTTAGTCGATGCTAACGCGTTCTTATTTCTTTGTTAAATGCTTATTCGCAATTACAACGGGCGTTTGTGCATTCATCATGTTGATCGCTCTAGCCCGTCCGCGCTGTGTAAAATAGCGTCAAGACCGGCAAAGAGTCCATCCGTGTTCACCACGTACTCCCCCGTTTTTATCGCGGTAGCCTTGGCCAATTTAGCTTCATTGTCCTGTAAATCATGCTGTATTTTGCGGATCAGTGCATCATCGACAATGGTAAGTTCTGGCCCGAGCCGAATAAACTAAAGAACACCGCGGGTAGAGCGGAGGCTGTTAAAGTTAGCGGTCTCCGTATTTACCTTGATAAAGAGGTAGCCCGGAAAAAGCGCTTTCGTTTTATTGACTTTTACACCTTGCAGCTCTTCTCAACGGTGATTTGTGGAAAATAGATCTCAATCCCTTGATTTTCTAAATTGGCAGCCGTACGAGCTTCATTATAAGACTTTGCGGTTAACAGCATTCCTTGCTCATTGTCTTTTGTCCATTGATAGGTAAATACATAAATCAGCGTTGCCAAACTATATTGCATGTGAAGCTCTTAAGCGAAATTCACGCTTTGAGGTTCTTTCTTACCTTTACTATTCGAAAAATAACGCACTATGACGATCAAGACTGAGAGCATTCCGCCGAGCATTGTCCCTAAAACAACTATCAGCGCGCGCTTAGGTCCGGCTTTAAGATCGGGCACTTGCGCGGGGTCAATCGTTTTTAACACATATTCTGCTGACACTTTGGTGAGCATCATACTTTTTGTTTGTTCTTCAATGAGCTGATAGAAAACGGCTTCCATTGTACTCACTTCCGTTTTCTCGAGTTGCTTTGTAAGGTAGTCGATGGAGGCTTGCGCTTCTTTTTCATCTTGTTCGCGCATAAAGTCATTCACATCAGCCACTAACCAAATGAGCCATTGCTTTGCAACATCCGGTGAATAGAGTTCGAGGGTCATGGTGACTAATGAGCTTTCCTTGTTTTGTGATACTGAAAACTTTCCTAAAAAGGCTTTGTATGCTTCCCAAGGAGAGGGTTCTGGCTTTTTTGGTGCTTTCACTTCGCGTATCCATTTCTGGGTCGCGGTATCAAAAAGTTCATGATCTATAATAAGAGAGTTATTTGCTCTGTCCCAGTTTTCACTCGCCATTAATGGAACTAATAATTCATGCTTGGCAATAAAGTTTTCTAAAAAAGCGCGTGATTTAATAACTTCTAATGCAAGTCCTGTTTTGTCGGTTCCACCGCCGCCTAAACTAATCCCCGCGAGGCTAGCTAAACCGCCAAATTGTCCGGCTAAGGCGCCCATTCCACCGGCAGAATCAGATGCAGCAGGAGCTAAAAGTACCGAGGCTTTATACACATCTGGTTTTGACAAGGCAAACGCGATTGAAGCAATAGCAAAAACAAAAGAAATGGCAATAATGAGTAATTTACCTGACCAAACGGCACGCCATAATTCGCCAAGATCGATTTCATCGTCAGAGCTGTTTTGTAAAGCAAGTTGCTGAGAAATTTGTTGGGAGAGTATGAAAGCTTCTGGAGAGAAAGCAGAATTTATATTTTTTTCACTACTTTGAGCTGATTGGTGAGCAGTTTTTGGCACTAGCACATATTCCATTATTAACAATTTAATTACTGTAAGGTATATTCCTACGAAAACCACCAGATTATACTGCGTTCTAATACTAGCTGTAAAGAGTAATACCCTAAAACCAGCAATAAAAATATCGATAATTTTCCTGTTGTATAATTGTTATCGGTTAAGTTTTAGATAGATGGTCGATATAGGCCCGACTGCAATCCTCAATTTATTTTATAGTAATATGTAGGGTGGCTGAGGAGAGTACATACTTCTGATGATCCAATATTGGCATAATAAATTTTTCAGCATCTTTGTTATATATTCATAAGAACTAATCTCTAAATCCCATGTTTATTATTCATTGCTAAACCTACTGTACAGAAATCAGTGTAGCCAAGCTCAGGATGAAGGTATTTGTTACACCCAATGTTATAAATGATTGTCTCCTTACTATTTTATTAGTTAAACTTTTTAGCTAATTTAGATATTTCTACCCAGTCATTGTTAATTAGTGATTGTTTCTGTCGTTTATTCCATCGTCTTATTTCTCTTTCAATCGTCTTTGCTTCTTGTTCAGTATTAAACTTTTGTTGGTGAACTAACTTAACAGGTAAATTTACCTTCATACCAACCAGTAGTTTTTTGTATTTATCATACTTAGCTAATACAATTGCTAGTTCGTCGCAGCAGCCAGTATGGTAGCTTCCGTCCATAGACTGTAAAATATATATATAGACCAATGTATCCATTTCAAAAACTCCTTTAACATTTTTTTTACATTGGTCAGTATTGTAGCTAGCCTTTTGATACTTTCCAGCTTATATCTTAGGTAATTTGTTTTTACTGAGTTGTTTTTTGTATTTGAATGATTAATATTATTCAGTATGTTCTTCCTTTTGTTCTGTAAGTATTAAATCCTGAAACACCGTTTTATGATCCCTAACTAAACCATAGTATCTATATTCCTGCGAGTAAGTTCAGGATGACGTTTGCTGTTGTACTTGCTGGTATTTTACTGATTAGTGCGAAACTGGCTGGTATGAAGTAATCACCATCATGCTGAATTTATTTCAGTATCTGTGTTTAGTCTCTTAACTGCGAGTTCCTGAAACAAGTTCAGGATGTCGGTTGGTGTTGTATTAGTTCTTGTTAAATAAAAATTACCAACCTTTACTATGATCTAGCCATTTAGGGGTAACTTGTTCAATTAAATTTTTAGCATCCCTGCGCCAATTCTTTAGTTGTTTTTCATGAGGTATGGCATCGTACATTTTTACGAATGGTTCGAAATATACTATTTTTGTTAGATTGTATTTACTGGAAAAGCCTGAAGTGAATATTAACCTATATTGGTAGATTCTTGGAGTTAACTTACTCGTTGCACCGACGTATAAAGTCGTATTCTTATTTCTAGCTATGATCTAAATATGAGGATATTTCATACTGATTTCCTTTTCAGTGCAAAACAGAATATAGGGTTAATTTTGTAGGTGTTTAAGCATGTTAGGTAACGGGTGTCGTCACTCTGAACTTTCTTACAATGGATGCAGCTAGTTAGGTTTAGTTAGAAACTATAAATCTGTACTTCAGACCTTGTAACAAATTTAGTGTAAATGCCGAGTTTAAATAACATCTTTCAAACGATCTTCAAATTCAAGCATAAAACGATTCAAGGCCGTTTGTCCAATTTCTTATTCGCATCGTCCATTTTTTAGATGTTTGTTCAATCGCCAAATGAATAACTTTTTTAGCTGAATTATCATGCGGAAATAGCTTCCGTTTCTTGATAGCCTTACGAATAATACTGTTCAGTGACTCAATCGCATTGGTGGTATAAATAGCTTTTCGTAATCATTAGGATAGTTAAATATGGTGCTGACGTTTTGCCAGTTACTGCGCCATGAACGCGATATACTATGGTACTTACTGTCCCATCGTTGCTCAAATTGATCAAGTGCCATCAAGCCTTATTTTTCTTCGGTTACTGATTGATATATTCGCTTTAAATCAGCAGTGACAGCCTTGTAATCTTTCCATAGCACAAGCTTCGATGAATTACGCACTATATGCACAATGCAGAGCTGTATCTGCGTTTCAGAATAAACGGTATTAATGGCGTTAGGAAAGCCTTTCAGGCAATCAACACAGGCAATTAGAATATTTTTCACTCCTCTGTTTTGAAGTTCAGTTAACACGTTGAGCCAGAACTTAGCCCCTTCGTTTTCGGATAA
>Ga0209292_1001095_pt1 | contig 33834 bp, 29 predicted proteins | sample GOMGulsemesocosm_2_FD_184634 | JGI IMG/M metagenome (GOLD analysis project Ga0209292, IMG submission 184634) | Methane-oxidizing microbial communities from mesocosms in the Gulf of Mexico - GOM9C Gulf of Mexico (SPAdes) (version 2) | ecosystem: Environmental > Aquatic > Marine > Cold seeps...
GGTATCAATCGCATGTACCTTACCCGCAGTTGAGGCAGACACTAAAAAGGTTTTACCGTCGGGTGAAATAGCCGAGTGATCAGAGCGAGAGCCTTCAACTTGTGTACGCCAAATAATTTCGCCGCTATTGACATCCAGAGCGATCACATCAGCAAAGCTGGGGCGAGAGATAAACAAATGACGACCATCGTTGGATGGGAACATGTCATCAACCATCTGGTGATGGCCTTCACCGATCACTTCTTTAATGAAGGTCGAAACGATGCGGCGCTTGAGGCTGCTGGTGAGTTCTTCTAGGCGTTCTTCTTTATCGGGTACGGCATTGAGCTTTTTAATGCGCTGATGAGTGTGAGGGTCATAGATGTCTATGGTGCCATCCCAGTTGTTACCTACCACGATAACATCGCGCAAATCAGTGGTCTGCTCTGCTGTCGTAGTTTGAGTGTTAGCGGCCGCCATGAAGCTGGCGGAGAGCATAATTCCTAGCGCAAGTTGCTTGATAGTCATCTGTGTACCTTGTTTTAATCACTCATTATGGAGATGAGTATTAGCGTTGTTCTTATTGATATTATGACACTACTGTAACAAGGATTTTTAACTAATGCAGTGGCCGATAAAGACAAGGAGGTTGACCATAGCGGCCACCGATTTGGCCACTGTATTGATCTTAGAATGGGTGTAGGGTTGTTACATAAATAACGCTAGAATTTCATTCAAGAACAAACTGCCTTTGGCAGACGTTTTTATTTGCTCGCTACCATCTTCTAACAGATTTTTTTCGAGCAGACCCTTTTCAATGGCCGTATCGATACCACTGGCGATAGTCGTCAGTGGATAACCTGTTCTCTGTTCAAACAGATTCAAATCAAAACCTTGCTGCAAGCGTAAGGCGTTCATCAAAAACTCTAAGCCGATGTCTTCGTTCTGAATCGACTCTTTACCTGCTAAGAAGCTCTTACCTTTCTGTTTAGCATCGTCGGTTGCCGCATTAAGGAAATCTTTTGGTGCGCGAGTTTTCCATGTTCTGAAAACAGGAGACGCCGTGAGACTTTCGGGAGCATTAACCAGGTCTGTCACTTTGCCGTGAGCACCCGCGCCAATACCCAAATAATCACCGAACTGCCAATAGTTTAAGTTGTGCGTCGCTTGCTTATCTTTTTGCGCGTAAGCCGAAACTTCATATTGCACAAAACCATGTTCCGCTAACAGAGCTTGCCCAGCTTCTTGAATATCCCAAAGGGTCTCGTCTTCGGGTAAAATCGGCGGGCGCTTAAAGAATTCGGTATTCGGTTCAATGGTTAATTGATACCAAGACATGTGAGTTGGGCCAAGGTCGATGGCTTGCTGAATATCGGCCAATGCTTGTGCTTGAGATTGATCGGGTAACCCGTGCATTAGATCGATATTAAAATTATCGAAGCCTGCTTCTTTGGCCATCTTAATCGCGGCAACGGCTTGCTGGCCATCGTGAATACGGCCGAGATGTTTTAGCTGATGATCTGCAAAACTTTGCACGCCAATGGAAAGACGGTTAATACCGAGTTTACGATAGCCGGCAAATTTCACCGCTTCAAAAGTACCCGGATTAGCTTCCATTGTAATTTCGATGTCTTTAACAAAGGTTACTTTTTCTTGTAAGCCTGCTAACAAATTTTTATACGCTTCAACGCTTAATAACGACGGCGTACCACCCCCGATAAAGATGGTTTGGATTTCGCGTCCTTGTACCCAAGGAAGATCAGCTTCTAGGTCGTCTAGTAATGCCTGGACATACTCCGTCTCAGGGATTATGCCATCAGCTTTATGGCTCTTTATTTCGTGAGAGTTAAAATCACAGTACGGGCACTTACGCACGCACCAAGGCACGTGAATATACAACGATAACGGAGGCAAACTCATTTGAGACTTTTCGTTTGCTAAAGAGTGCGACATTATTCAGCCGCTTCCATTTCTTCACTCAATTCCATCCATTCCATTTCGACTTCTTCTAATTCGCTTTTCGCATCACCTTGCTGCTGCAGTACTTTTTGCAAATCCGCTTTGCGCGCGGCTTCATAAAGTGTGGTATCGGCAAGTTGGCTTTCATTCTCTTCCAACAAATTTTGTAATTTTTCCATGCGGGTTTCGAGCTTGGTTAACGCTTTACGCATAGGCGCTAAACGTGCACGACGTTCAGCATCTAAACGCTTTTGTTCTTTGCGATCTTGCGCGCCCATACCTGCGCTTTTATTAGCCGACTCTGCACCGTTGGTATTGTCAGCCGAATTAGGATTACTCGCTAATTGACCGGTACCGGAAACAGAATTAGTACCTGCTTGTTTCGCTTGCACGTGTTTATGATAATCGTGCAGGTCGCCATCGAAAGTTGCGACCTTGCCATCTTCGACTAACCAATATTCATCCACTGTCGCTTTTAATAAGTGACGATCGTGGCTCACGATAACGATGGCACCCGCAAAGGTTTGCAGCGCCATCGTTAGGGCTTCACGCATTTCAATATCAAGGTGGTTGGTCGGCTCATCCATAATCAATAGATTCGGTTTACGCCACGCCACTAACGCCAAGGCTAAACGCGCTTTTTCACCACCGGAAAAAGGTTCGCAAATTTCCAACGCTTTTTCACCACGGAAATCAAAGCCGCCTAAAAAGCTACGCGCTTCTTGTTCGGTTACTTGCGGAGACAAGCGCTGAATCATTAGCATCGGGCTGGCTTTAACATCTAAAGACTCAAGCTGATGCTGGGCGTAATAACCAATTTTTAAATGCTCACCTTCATGGCGCTTACCGGAAAGCTGAGGTAATTCTTCGCACAAGGTTTTAATTAACGTCGACTTACCCGCACCGTTAGCACCCAACAAACCAATGCGATGGCCCGGGACTAAAGAGACATGCTGGTTGTGTAAAATGGCAACCGCTTCACCGCCGGGTTTTGCAGGGTAGCCAATATCTGCCTCTTCAAGACTTAATAACGGCGTAGAGACTTTATCGTGACAGGCAAAGTTAAATTTAAACGGAGAGTCCACATGTGCTGGGGCAATGAGCTCCATACGCTCTAATTCTTTTACTCGGCTTTGTGCTTGCTTCGCTTTACTCGCTTTGGCTTTAAAGCGGGTCACGAATTGTTCGATTTCAGCAATACGAACCTGCTGCTTCTCGTGCATGACTTGCTGTTGCGATAAACGCTCTGCGCGGATGCGTTCGTAAGCGCTGTAGTTGCCCGGATAGCTAGTCAGCGTGCATTGGTTAAGGTGCACAATATGATCGGCCACACCGTCGATAAAATCACGATCGTGCGAGATAAATACCAGCGTACCTTGATATCTATTCAGCCACAGCTCTAACCATAATGTCGCATCTAAATCTAAGTGGTTGGTCGGCTCATCGAGTAATAATAAATCGGAAGGAGTCATCAAGGCTTGGGCAAGGTTCAAACGAATACGCCAGCCACCGGAGAAACCAGAAACAGGCTTAGCCATGTCGCTTTGCTTAAAGCCTAAGCCGTGCAATAGCTGCTCAGCCTGAACCTTAATGTTGTAGCCCGCGTGGAGATCCATCTTGCCGTGCCATTCGGCCAGCTCATTATCACAGGTGGTGGTATTGATGCCGTGCTCGATCTCGCGATAGGTTTTATCACCATCAATCACATAATCAACCGCACTGCGCTCACTGGCCTCAACTTCTTGTGCCATGTGCGCTATGCGCCAGCCTGACGGGAAATATAAATCGCCGTTATCAACTACAAGCTCACCTAAAAGCAAAGCAAATAAGCTAGACTTACCGGCACCGTTAGCGCCGATTAAGGCGAGCTTTTGGCCATCGTGAATACGCAAATCTGCTTTATCTAGCAGAGGTTTGATACCACGTTGCATTGAAACCTGATTAAATTCGATCATAGTCTTTTAGAATACTTTTTTAACAGAGGGTGTAGCACTTTGGCTGATTCACAAAATGGCTTAGACACGGGCTTAAATATAGATGCGCAGTTTGCCACAAATCGGGCTGAAAACCCACTCAGCGAGCATCTAGAAAAGACTCTCGACAACGAACTTTGGCAGTACGCGTATCAGGTCTACTCGCAGGCAGGTGTGGAAGCGGTGCTATTAGCTTTGCAAGATGATTATGGAGCTGACATTAACCTGATACTGCAAGCCTTGTGGTTGGCAATCGAAGGTAAGCAGTGGACGAAGGCCTGTATTCCTACTGACCATAAAAAATGGATGGAAGAGCAGGTGCTGCCGTTACGACGGATGCGCCGTAGTATGAAGACGGACTGGGCAAGTTGTGAAGGCTTTCGCCAGCAGGTGAAAAAGTTGGAGTTGAAGGCTGAGCAGTATGCTTTGGCAAGTTTGTATTTACATGCTGATGAATCGGTAATAGTGTCAGCGGCGACAAAAACCAGCTTAGCTGCGCAGAATATGCGTACCCTCGCAGAATATTTTGGAATCGAAAATACTCTGCTGCAGAATATAGCTCCTTATGCCTAAAATCGATGGAGCCTAAGTCGATGGTGCATGAATTAAAGGTTCCTGCTCATGAACACTCGTTATTAAATTAGCTGGCAAATGAATAATGAAGCTAGTCCCTTGATCTAGGATGCTACTACAGATTAACTCCCCTTTTAAATGACTCACGGTATTGTAGACAACGGTCATACCTAATCCGGTATTACCCTCTCTGCGCTTAGTTGTATAAAACGGAGTAAATATTTTCTCGACCTGCTCTTCGTTCATGCCTAGGCCATTATCGGAATACTTTATTAATAACGAGCCTTCAGCTTCGACCATAACATCTAACTCTATTAGTCCTTGTGCAGGATCGGTAAAAGCATGGGTGGCAGAATTTTCCATTAAGTTAGTCAGGATATGAATAATACTGCTGGGATTAGCGGTTATCATTAAATCTTGTGGGCAATTAAACTCTATATTTGTGGGTGTTAACTTAAGTTTATTTGATAGGACACTGATGAGATCGACTAAATAGTCTTTTAGATCAAAGCAAAAATCATCGTTACGTTTTTGATTAACTGCAATGTTTTTGAACACCTCAATCAAGCTGGCAGCTTGATTGAGGTTTTTATATATTAATTCGATGCCATCAGATAATTCATCAAATAATTGAGAAGTATCTTGTGGGCTTAATTTTGTCTTTTTTCCCCACTCAATTCTTTCTTGCAGATAGCTGGCCGAGGTTATGCCAATGCCAATAGGCGTATTCAACTCGTGGGCAATACCGCCAACTAGATTACCTAGCGAGGCCAACTTTTCTGATTCGATAATATGTTTTTGCGCAGACTTTAACTTGTCTAGTGAAATAGAGAGTGCTTCGTTCTTCTTCTTTAGAACTGCCGGGCTGGCGAGGCCGAGAAAAAAAGGCAAGATAAACCAAATGAGAATGCCGGTGAAAAAAGAACTCGTCGCGGTGATGGCTTTTGCTATGGCTGAAATACCGTATATAGGCTCCCAGATAACTATGGCACTAATGAGATGTGTGGTACCGCAGGCCATAAATATAACGGATCCCGCTAGGACAAAAAACCAAGGGTAGGGTAAATCTGTTCGTTTCTTAACAAAATAAATGAAAGCCAAGGTTATTGAATAATAGGATAATGCGGTGATGACATCGGATACCACAGAGGTCCAGAGAATATCGGGTTGCCACAGGTAGCACATACCGTGGGGCATAAACTTTTCGTAATCAAAGAAAGAGTCGCTGTTCATACATACTTCCTAGAACTGAAATTAGTCCTTAACTGAGTAGTCAACTTAATAGTTTAGTAGGGTATATATAGACGATATATGACAATGATGAATAGTCTAATTTTCACAGTCAATATCTACCTGTAAGTAGGGCAAATACTAAATAGTTCTGTGCAAATGTTTGTAATAACATTATGGAATAGGATGTCTAAAGTTTATTGGTTATCGCATGGTCTAACCAGTAGGAGGGGGGTTGGAATTTAAGCTTGCTCGGGTAAGAAATGAAGGTCCTCCCGAGCATTTAAAATGCGCTACTTAATCAACCCAGTCAGGTTATTTGTTAGGTCGCATATCTAGAATGGGCATGGCAGAGCTGCCCATAATTGTTGTTGGCAGCTTACCATCCCAGCCTTGTGCTTCAGTCAGTTTCACAATAAGTGGATTGTTCTTTAGCGCCTTGGCTTTAGCATCAATTGCCTGTGCTTCTGCTTTACCTTTTAACAGAATGGCTTGGGCTTCTGCTTCGGCAATTTTCAAAATGCCTTGAGCTCTTGCATCGGCGGTATTCACATCGCGTAATGCTTCTAAACGCTGCCTTTCCAGCTTATGTTTTTCTGCAGCCGCTAGGTTTTTCTCAGTTTGCTTGATTTCAATGGAGTTGATGTATTTTTTCGGTAATACAATATTTTCAATTTGTATATTATCAACGGTGACAGGGAAACCTGCCATTTCTTCAGATAAGCGGCGTTCGATTCCCCTAATCGCGGTCGCTCGATCTTGAATTAATTGCTCAGCTTCGAATTGAGGAATCGTATCTTTGGTGGCAGAGCGGAAGCGTGGATCAAGAATTCTTTGTTCGAACTGCAATAGACCACCATATTGTTTAAATAAATCCATTGCGGCTTCTTTGTTTACAGTCCAATTCACAGAAACTTCAATAGTGACGGGCATTTGTTCTTTCGTGCTTGAAGCCATACGTTCAGCATTTTTACGTGTGCGAACTTCAATCATCTCTACTGTTTCAATGAACGGAATTTTTAAATGCAGCCCAGGATTCTCTTGAGCTTTAGCCTCACCAAAGCGCTTAACAATGCCCACATGGCCTTCAACTACAATAAAATAAGAGTTAAATATGGCGACTATTATTACGATCACGATCAAAACTAAAGGTAGGGTTTTTAGAATAATAGCGGGGGAAAAAGGCAGTTTTTTCAACATAAATTGTCCTTAATAAACTAGAGCAAGCATCATTGCTTGGATTAAATAAGGTCGTATGGTGAGGGCAAATACTTACGTTAGCAAGTGTTCAGTTTACGGCGACTGTTTTTTATTCCCTGCTAACAGCGATAGTATTAAAGTCAGGTCATTCAATACTACCACTACTGTGTTTAATCGACGGTATGACTCTGTGCCGAAACAATTTTAGTCGAAGTAGGCTTGGATAAAATTCGTAAATCAACTAAGTTCCTAGAAGAAAGTAATTCAGAAGGTTTTACCCCACCCAATTCCTTAAAAATTCTAGAAAAATGAGAATAGTCAGAAAAACCGGCTTCAACCACGGCATCCGTTAACGACATTCCTGTGCCCAAATTTAGTAAGGTAACGAATATTCGATGGCACAATCTGAAGCGCCGAATGGGTATGCCTGCTACCTGTTTGAACAGCTGAATTAACCTGGGTGCCGATAGCTCTACGGCGTTGGCAATTTCATCGATAGAAACATTCCTAGCGTAGTTTCTAGTTATCAGCGCTATGGCTGTTGAAATTCTTGTATCAGGGATGCAGGGATTTCCGAAACTTGAACTTTCGATCCAATTATCTAGGCGCTCAAATACATCTTCTGCTGATGGCCGGCGTTTGAATATTTCCCCAGCCTGTTCAATCACAGCAAGTTCGTTTGGGATGCCACTATAGCAAGTTCTGTTGTCATCGATGTGAACACACTTATTCATGCTTGGAGTTAACTTTGCTAAGTCGGTACCCAAGGTATCCAGAAAACAAAAAGCAATAATTGAGTCGTTGGTATCAACGGTCACATGTGAGCCAGCGGGAATCAAAAAACTTTTACTGACATAGTTGTGGCCACTGTGGTTGTCTATTAGTCCAAGCTCTTTATCAATGGAGATGATCAGCGTTGTTAGACTATTTGACTGTTCTAAGAATCTTTTTAACGGGCCGACGTACATCGTACGCTTGTTAGATAAATAGACTAAAGGCTTGAAAATCGGCACTGCACTATTTATATTCAAAATAACTCCTTTTCAATATAATTGACATGATTGAACCCGCTTAGCATATTTATGCCTCGGCATGCCGTTCAATACTGCGAACGCGTAATTGTTCTAGCTCATCAAATAGTGATTCGCGAAGAGCATCGACCTGCATACTGAGTTCGTCAGTTGCCAAACCTTGGTTACTTAAAATGTTCGCGCGCTGAGTTAAATATTCATTAATCCGCGATTGCCATTGGGCTCGTTGTTGATCCAGTTCATCAAAACGCTGAACGGCTTCGTCACCCAACATCTCGCGGCGTAATTCACGGACTTGTTGTTGATCACCACCCTCTGCGAGCACTTTCTCGGTTCTTAATTTAAGCTCGTCAGTAATCTGTGTTTGTTTGATACTTTGCCTAACATCTTCTGGCAGGGTACTTTGATACTCAGCAATTTTTCCTAAGCGCTCACTAGCTGAAAGTGATTTGTTGGAGTTCACTAATAATCTTGAATAGGTGTACTCATCGTAGCGTTGTTCTTCCGCATAAAACGCTTCATAAACTGCAGGGTCTAAGTATTGTTCTCTTTGAGCATTACGTTGATCCATTTGCTTTCGAAGGAAATCAAGATAACCGCCGTCTACTTTATCCTGTTGGCTCATCTGGGATAGATCTTTGCCCATCTCTTGCTCAAGAGTCATCAGTGAATATTTAAACTCTATGTATTGTGCGAGTACTGCTTTAGATTCACTTAAAGCAGGTTCCTGTAAATAGTGAGACAAATATTCATCGACACGTAAAAGGATGGTATCCAAATCTTCCTCAGAAATAGCAGAAAGGAAATAATCAAATACGTCTTTAATATCACTGGATATGAGTAGGTGACCTTTTTCGTCAATTTTGAGAACGTTATCTAGGATGGTACCTCTAAGCGAAGCGGGTAATGTGCCATGTTTGGATTCAAAGCCAAGTACCTGAGTTGTCGTTTTTTTCGTCGTGGATCTAAGCGCTTCTGATTCAATAAAAATTTGATCTGTCGTAGCAGGCACAGCCACGATAGACGGTGCTTCTAACGAGAAAAATACCAGCACAGAGGCGGCGGCAATAATGGATAGCGGGAATAACTTTTTTGCTTTTATTATTTTTATATTCATAGGTAAATTCAAAACATCAAACTAAAAATTTCAAAGAAAGTAGGTCAATACTGTATGTTTATTTTTCATCAACTAATAGACGCCATAGCTTTCACTATGGCGTCTATTACTTTTACATCTTTCTTAAGTCGTTTATTACAAACCTGCAGATTTAAGTCTTGAAGCTTGGTTTTTGTATAGTGTTAGTGGATCGGTTTCAAATAAATGATGAATACCAAAAATATGGTTGATAGCGTCAACATGATTCATGTTGTATCGAGTACCAATGACATCCCCCCAATGTTGATCACAGCGCTCAACCAAGCCATCGTTATTGCCATCAATCACTTTTCCGGTGAAGAATAAAAATGTATCCGCTATATCTAAAAGATTTGTCCAAGAGGCATCACCACCCCATGAGTAATAACGTACACCATTGACGAGTGATGTACCTTCGCCACACCTTGAAGTAGGTTTTCCATCTGAAAAAAGGGCATTGAATTCGTTAGAGCGAGCCGTTGTCATAAATAAAGCGGCGTCCAGTGCATTATTTGCATATTCTGGATTACCCGATAATGCGTCAGTGATATCACCCATTAGGCTCAAGGCTTTATCGATAAATTTAGCCGCGCCGCCATCAACCGGAACAATACTAAATGCAACATCCGCGACATCAGAACCAAAGTTCACGGCATTTACAGTTGATACGGATGCCACAAGATCTGGGCGAACACCTGCTGCGTAACGAATAGTGGGTCCACCTAAGCTATGGCCGATTAAGTTGAATTTTTGGGCGCCGGTAGCAGCACGTAAGTCTTCTAACACTTCAACCAATTGCTCACCACGATCATAAGCATCTTCCCATGCCGTCACATTGGGTGCGTATACTTTGGCGCCTTTTGCCTCTAAAGCATTTCGTACACCATAGAAATAGTCGATACCAAAAATGCTATTAAAACCCGCTACTCCATGAACTAGAACGATCGGGTATTTTGTATTGTAAGCGTCACAATTACTCCAGCACCCTGCCTGTGCTTGTACACTAATGAGAGAGGCGACACACAATAGTGCCCAGACTAGAAAATTCTTAGATTTAGCTATGCTCATATTTGCAACTCGTCTTTATTTTTATTGTTAGTCGATTTAGCAAAGTAACGTGGGCACACGATTAGTATCGTGAACCTAATAACTCATTCACTAAACATCAAAGAGATGTTTAATCCATGTGAACTCGATACAAACTGAATGGTTTCGTGGGTTTTATTAGCACCATTGAAATTGTCCAAAAGGTATTGATATTATTATCGTTTCTAAGCTTATTATTTTTATTTTTTGGTACGATATTCCCAGTACGTATTTCTCGTACTGTACTTCTCGTACTGTATTTTCTTAAAGATTTTTAGGGGAACTAATATCTCTTTAAGAAACATATTTAGACTAAGTTTTGGTAAAAACAAAAGCTAGTAGGAAATGATGACAGCGAGTCAACAAGGTTGCGCGCAGTTCTATTACAACCAACAAATATTAAAAATTAGATCGCTGAATAAGCGCAAACAGTAAGCTGAGACGTCGGATGACAGTGAAATGTTTTTGAGTGTTATTAAATGTTATTAATTGTACGGTGGTGTAATAGTAAGTGTTCAGTTTACGGCGACTGTTTTTTATTCCTCGTTAACAACCACAGCATCATAGCGGCACCAATGCCAGCAGCACCCAATACCATCGCCATAATCATTATCTGATAACGCACGGCAATTAGCGGAGAAACCCCTGATAGAATTTGCCCTGTCATCATCCCAGGCAAAGCCACCAGTCCCACCGCTAATAAGCTATTAATCTGCGGAATCATCGACGCATGAAACGCGGTTAAGCGTGCTTTTTCTGCAGTTGCGCCATTGTGTAATTCACTGTGATAGCGCTCGGCGGCCAGGCTGATTGCATTCATGGTATTGGCGAAATACATCCCCGCTAATGGAATCAATAACTGCGGTTGAAACCAGCTATCAGCTTTCAGCACTAACATCAGTGAAATGCTTAGATGCAGGCCAACCGAACAGCCAAGAGCAATAAGAGCCGCGGGTAAATAGCCTTTATGATGCCGCACTGGGCGTATCGCAATCCAAGTGGCGACCAATAGCATCATGCTAACAATGCCTGCACTGATCCAAGGAGAGGGGTTCTCAAAGATGCTAATCAGCACATAGCCAACAGCAACCAATTGCACCGCCATACGGAGTATCGCGATGATGATCTCACTCGGCTTTCCTTGCCAAGCGATGTAGACCCAGCAGACCAATATGATGGGGATTAGGCACCATAAAAGATCAAGCCAGCGAATGGTTGTCACACTAATATCCTCAGACCGCTATAAAAAACCTTCATGCTCAAAGACTGTACGTAAGTTTTCTACTGGCATACAACCGGACTCTAGATAAACTTTATGAAAAGCTTGATCCAGAGCTAGGGCATCGAGTTCTTTTTTATTAGCCGCTTGAATGTCCTGCTTCAATTGCCAAACCAAACGATTACCGGTGAGGTAACTTAGCGGGTAGCTTTGCTCGCTGCTATACCAGTTGAGTTCAGCTTGTACACGGCCATCGGTGAAGCCGGTCGCGGCTTTTAACAGCTTGGCGGCGTTTTCGAAAACATCATCACTATAACCATGCTTTTCAAAACCTAAATCGAGACCCACGTTTAAATAATCACGTTCGCCTGTCATGAAATACAAATCAATACCGACGCGTGCCACTAAGCGCGACATTTCACGTTTGGCGATAAATCGCACTTCATCGACAAGATCTTCACTGATGTAGCCCACATCCAACATGTAATCTTCTAACATGGTCGTCCAGCCTTCAGCGTGTTCGTTGGCTGAAAATATACGACGAATAAAAGAAGGGTGCTGTGCTGCGGTGGCGAACTGTAAATGATGGCCAGGAATCCCTTCGTGAATCATCATTACTGGAATACCCAACTCAGTATGTTCTGCGAGCTGGTCTTCTTTTAACGTTAAATAGACGAGGCTAGTTTTCTTACCCGGACGCAGAGCAAGCGGTGGCCACATAGCGCCAGCAGGAATTACAGGTTCTAAGAAACTAGGAGTTTGTAAAAGACGAATTTCTTGTTGAGCGGGTATTGCAAACAAGTGACGCTGTTCAATAAAATCGTTGATGGATTGTATTTGATCGGAGTAATAATCCAATACCGAACTTAACTTACCTTCTTTTATCTTGGCTGCAAATTTCTCGTTTAAGTACTCATGCAAATCTTCATTGCTGGTATCGGACTCTAATTCATACTTTTTGCAAAGGCGCTTATTCAGCCCGGTTAATAGCGATTGCGTATTCGCCATAAAATCGCGCGCCATTTGAATCAATTCAGCGGGAGATTGCTTAATATTACGTAAGGCGAGTAGCTCAACTACCTTTTCTTCACCGATCTTAAAATCAGTTAAAAATTCACGCGCTTTGAGATCGTCGAGATAAATACTTAATGCGGTATTACAGGCAGTAATCGCTTGCTCAAGTTCAGACTGTTTTGGGTAGTCTGTTTCTTTCGCCCAATTTGAAATAGTGGCGAATAAATCCGGCAAGCCTTCACCTTGCTCAATTTCGACATCACGCCAGCGTTGAATCGGTTGGGTAATAACGCCCGCTTCGATTTGTAAATAAGTAGGGGCTTGCAACAAGCGCGCAAGAATATTATCTAAGCGTGCTTCAGCGGAGCGATCATCATTAACAAATAATTGAAAAATACCTTCGCTAATACCATCAATACCGCCGGGCTGTCGGCAGCGTTGTGGCTGGCCGTCTTGTTCAAGTTCCGCGAAGAAGACTTGTTGCTTTAAATAGCGGGTTATTAGATCGAGATCCAGCTGTTGCTCAAAGCCTTCTGCAATACACGTTTCAATACTGGCTAACAGGTCTTTGGCTTGGGCAGTATTATCGTTTAAATGCTCAAGGCTAGGATCGCCGAGTGTGGCTAAAAATGAGGTGTCACCTAAACCCATACTGGTATCAGCATCGGCCAGTACAAATTGTTTGAATCGACTTTCAATAGCGTGGAAATTATTTGTAATATTAGACATTTCTATCAACTTAAAATCATTCGAATAATCAGAATACTGCATCCTAATAAAGTGGTCTATTGCTTATTATTCAATAGCTGAACAGTTTAGTAATTAAGTCGTCACATTCCCCCTCTAATCTAACAACAACTGGCATAGACCAGATTGATTTTTATGGAATTACAATCGATCATTAAGGGGGCAGAAATGAAAACAATATCGGGCATTAGCCTAGTAACTTTGCTTGCAAGCAGCCAACTGGTTGCGGCTGCAGAAGCGGTTAACACATTAGCGGCAGAAGAAGACTACGAGACGGTGGAAGAAATTGTCGCCGTGGGCCACATCTTCCAAGGCCAGATGAAATCGTTGGACACCCAACGTAATTCAAACCGTATGGTGAATGTGATATCTGCCGATGGTATTGGCAAATTGCCCGACCGTAACGCAGCAGAAGCGGTGCAAAGATTGCCGGGTATTTCTATTGAGCGTGACCAAGGAGAAGGCCGCTTTGTCGCGGTTCGTGGCTTGCCGGCGCAATGGAGTTCTGCCTCTCTTAATGGTGATCGAATTCCTACTGCCGAAGAAGAAACAACCAGTCGTGCGACAGCATTTGATTTCTTTCCTACCGAAATGATTGAAAGTGTAGAAGTCAGCAAGGCGCTAACACCCGATATGGAAGGGGATGCGATTGGCGGCAACGTTAATTTCATTACTCGCACCGCACCTAAAGAAACAACATTAGATGTAACCATTGGCGGCAACTATAACGAGAAAGCCGATAAAATGGGCTATAACGTTAATGTGTTGGGTGGCGATACCAGTGTTGATGGCAAGTGGGGTTATATTCTTAACGCCAGCGCGTATGTTCGTAATTGGGCGACGGATAATGTTGAACCGCGTCGTAGTGGCGAAGGTATCAAGCGTTTAGAGCTGCGTGATTATACCGGCGAACGTGAGACTTATGGCCTTAACGGCGCGGCAGAATATACTCTCGATAACGGTGATACGCTGCATGTGAAAAGCCTGTATGGCACCCTGACCGATGACGAAATCCATTACAAGCATCGCTACCGTTTTGATAAAGATCGTGTTGAATTACAAATGATTCACAATATTTTAACCACAGAGTTGTTCGGTAATGAAGTCGGAGGTGAGCACCAACTAACAGAGAGTGGTTTGTTAGAATGGAAACTGGCTAGTTACGATAATCACTTCTTTTATGGTGATGCACCCAGCAGCAAAGATAACAGTTATTTTGTGATGCGTTTTGATCAAACAGATGTGGGTTTCACGGGTTTAGAAGATCGTAGCGGTAAAAATTACGCCTACAATACCCTTGATGGCGGCACTGACTCTGCTCAGGGAATCAGCAATCACTTACCGGATGGTTTTCAGCATGATCCATCACAAATGGGCTTGGCTTGGGTCGAGCTGTATAAAGTGGATGTGCGTGAGAAAGATAAGATCGTTGCGCAAGTCGATTTCACTGAAGACATGAGTTATGACCTGCAAGTTAAGTTTGGCTTAAAGTATCGTGATAAAGAGCGTGTCGCCCGCTTCTCTGATGAATTCTATAAATGGGATACTGATAACTTTGGACCGGCTCCGACACTATCCGATTTTGATTTAAAAGATCAGCCAGGCCGCAATGACTATATGGAAGAGTTGGATATTAACTATCCCAAAGACTTTAGTCAGGTTGCCGATATTTCTGATGTCGAAAATTTCTGGAATAATAATCGTGATAAATTTATTTTAGACGAAGGCGAGTCAGCATTAGTTAGTAATGGCGGGGCACTCGGTCGCAACTTTGATGTGAACGAAACCCATACAGCGGCATATGGTATGGCTACGTATAACCTGCAGGATGAGATTACCATTGTCGGTGGTTTACGTTTAGAGCAGACGCAAACAGAAGTAAAAGGCCAACTGTATTTAGCGGATAGCAATAGCCTAATTGATCGTACTGAAAAGAAAGATTACATCTCGGTACTCCCCTCTGCACACATGACCTATCGCTTAGATGATAATAGTAATGTGCGTCTCGCTGTTTCAAGAAGCTTCTCCCGTCCTGATTTTGGTGCACTGGCTCCTGGTGGTTCTTATTCCGAAGCCGATGCTGAATTCAAGTCGGGTAATCCAGATCTTGATCCAACTTATGCAATGAACTTTGATGCTTTATATGAACATTTCATAGACGATGCCGGCATCATTAGTGGCGGGCTGTTTTATAAAGACATTACTGATCCTATCTTCACTAAAACAACGGTAGGCAGCTATAACGGTAATGACGGCGTACAAATTAAGCGTCCTGAAAACGGTGAAAGCGCTTGGTTAGCCGGTGCCGAGCTGGCCTTTAGTCATCGCTTAGACTTCATCAACGAATCACTAAAAGATTTTGGTGTGCAGACTAACTACACTCACATGCGCTCGGTTATGGAATTAGAAGATGGTCGTAAAGCGGATATTCCTCGCCAAGCAGACCAGTTGTATAACGCATCGATTTTCTTTGATAACAGCGAATTTGCAGTACGCATCGCGGTCAATCATAAGGGCGAATACATTCAAGATCATGGTGGTGACGAAGACGAAGACAGCTTCTACGGTGAAAATACCAGTGTTGATCTAAGTGCCTCGTATAATCCGAACGAACAGTTGATGGTATTTTTTGAAGCGAATAACTTAACCAACGAACCGCTTAAATATTACCAAGGTAGCAAGGGACGTCCTTTGCAAACTGAGTATTACGGTATGCGCGCAAGCTTAGGAATGAAGTACAGCTTCTTCTAAACGCTCTAGTTCAAATACTTATTAAGTACGGGTAAAAAGGTACTTAGAAAGAAATTCAGTCTAGGTCTTTGCCCTGCTTTATGCGGGGCTTTTTTATTAGCGTTTATTGAGCCAGTCGATGAAAAAAGTAGTGATTGTGGGTGGTGGAATTCTGGGTCTTTCAGCGGCATATTATTTGCAAAAATCTGGCCTAGCCCAAGTGACCGTTTTAGAAGCAGGAAGCTTCGCCGGAGCAACCACCAGTCAAGCGGCGGCGTTATTAACCCGTGCACGTTCAGAGTTAAGCGATGGCCATATGGTTGACGAAACTCACGGCGTGATTAAACAATTTGAGCAAGACTTTCAGCAGCCTTTTATGCAACGTAATGGCTGTATTCATGTTGCAAACCCGGGCGATAGTTTTCAGCAGCAACTTGCTGGGCTAGAGCAGCATCATCAGCAAGCAAAAGCGCGCGGCTCGGGTTTGAAAAGCCAATGGCTAAATAGCAAAGAGATTCAGCAGAAGTTGCCGTGGCTTGATATTAAAAGCGATAGCCTCGGTTTGTTTTATCCTGATGATGGCCATGCCGATCCTTATCTATTAGCTCGCTTCTATTTGAAAGCGGCAAAAAACGCGGGGGCTTTTTTGCATCAAGGCGTACGGATTAAGCAACTGTTAGAATTGAATAACAAGATCATCGGTGTACGCAGTGATACCAACGAAGACTGGGTTGGCGATAGTATTTTATTAGCCGGTGGCCCTTGGACTTCCGTTTTAGCATCGCAGCATAATGTGAAGCTCGCGATGGCGCCGGTGCGCAGTCATTATTGGATCACGGATAATCAAGTATCGATAAACCCCAGTCAGCCGATGGCGATTGTACCGAGCAGTAAGGTTTATTTTCGTAGCGAAAATAAAGGACTTTTATTTGGCGTACGCGATAGCCAAAGTTGTATTGTTGACCCACGTGAATTACCGGACTCACAACAAGGTATTCATGGTCATCGCTTTGAAAAGGACGAAAACGGTTGGCTGGCTTTAGAAGAAAACTGGCAAGGGCTTATTGAAACTTGTCCGTTATTAGAAACCGCGCAATTGAGTCATTATATTAGCGGTATCTCCTCTTATACCCCCGACGGTTTACCATTATTAGGGCCGAGCCAGGCATGGACAAATCTATTTGTGGCAACAGGCTGTTCCGGTGCTGGTATTGCGTGGAGTGGCGGCATAGGGCGATTGTTGAGCGAGCAAATATTAGAACAGAAAACATTTGTTAATGATCAACGTTATGCGCTTAATCGATTTGATCTGCAGTTCGAAACGGTTGATCCTATGGATGCCAATTTTCGTGAAGAATGCGCACGAGCAAGGACGAATAAGAAAACGGGATAGCGCTTCTTATTCGTTTGCTTTTTGCAGCACATATTTACGTTAGATCGGAGAGGTGCACTTAAGCGAACTGAATAACAACATTGCCTTTCTTGCGGCCCGTATCAACATATTGATGAGCAACCGAAATATCGTCCAATGAATAACTCCGGTCGATCACCGGAGTTAATTTTTCTTGTTCTATCATCGGTAATAACTGCACTAACATGGCTTTTAATTCAGCGGGGGGAAGCAAGCCCGTAGGTGCGAAGTGGGCCGTTTTACTGTTTTTGTTAAAGAGACTCGTCCACAGCATTTTCCCTAATAAGGGTAAGCCCAATACTGGGCAGACATAACGGCCATTATCTTTCAACGATTTTACACATTCAGAATAACTGCGTTTGCCAATACTGTCGTAAATAATATCGTAGCTATTTTCATTAAGGGTAAAATCTTGCTGGTGATAATCAATTACTTCATCAGCCCCTAGCGCTTTCACCATTTCGATATTGGATGTGCTACAAACGCCAGTAACATGGGCGCCGAGTTGCTTGGCTATTTGAATGCCTGTACTACCTAAACTACCGGAAGCCCCATTGATTAGTACGCTATCGCCTGCTGTGATTTTGCCGAGATTTTGTAGCATGTTAATTGATGTTAGGGCGCCATCACACAGGGTCGAAGCTTGGGAGAATGATAGCTTTTCTGGCTTCGGCATAATCAATGCGTCTTCGGGTACGCAGACATATTCTGTATTGGTACCCGAGCCTAAAATACTCTCACCAAAAACTTCGTCATCAATATTAAACAGTCTGACATCAGCACCTATCGCCTCGATCGTACCCGCAAAACCAGTGCCTGTGATAGGGTATTTAGGCTTGGTTAATCCTAAGAATAAACGACCATAATAAGGGTTACCTTGGCGCATCATGCTATCAGCCGCCGTGGTATTGGAAGCGTGAATTTTTACCAGCACTTCATTCGTTTTAGGAAGCGGTTTATCAATGTCTTGTAGTTCTAAAACATCCGCTGATCCGTAGCGAGTACAAATTGAGGCTTTCATCTTCATACTGTTGTCTTCCTAAATAGCTCATAATGTCATGCTTAAACTTACAGTGTAAGTTGGTGTCATTTAAAGATTAACATACACTGTAAGTCTGTCTAGGTTAATATTGAGAAAAGAAGCTTAAAGTGACGAAAGACACCCAGAAAGAAACCAGTAAAAAATCAAAAGCCAAGAAGCCTAGCCTCAGTCGAGAGGTTATTCTTCAGCAGGCATTACAGCTAGCAGATAGTGGCGGCATCGAAGCCTTATCAATGAGAAAGTTAGCGGATGCCTTAGGCGTTAAGGCGATGTCCTTGTATAACCACTTTGCCAATAAAGATGAGATTCTAGACGGTTTAGTAGAGGCCGTGATCGCTGAAATAGAGGTGCCCAACCTTGCTACAGAAGAATGGAAAGCCGCTATGTTGGTAAGGGCTAACTCAGCCCATAGCGTATTATTAGCTCACCCTTGGGCAACACAAGCCATTGTATCTCGAATGAATATTGGCCCCAACATATTGGCCTATATCGATGCGACGCTAGGCTGCTTAATCAAGGCGGGTTTCTCCATCGAAATGGCCGATCATATTTGGAATGCGATGGATAATCATATTTATGGATTCACCTTACAAGAGCTAAACTTTCCGTTGCAAGAGGATGAATACGCTGAAGCAGCAGCGGGTTTTATCGATATGATACCGGCAGAAAAATACCCTCATATGAATGCATTAAGTACTTACATTATGGAAGGTAAATATAACGGTATTCACGATTTTGAATTCGGCTTGAAAATTCTGCTGAAGGGCTTAGAAGAGTTTCTAGTTCAGTAGTCGCTTACTTTTTATAACCACTCACGCTTAACGCTAGCCTGCATATTTCGGCTAGAGGCATTGGTCTGTAAAAGTAAAATCCTTGAATTAAATCGACATTCAGCTCGCCTAAATAATCCAATTGATCTTTTTCTTCTACGCCTTCGGCGACTATTTCCAGTTCTAATTTATGGGCAAGAGAAATGATGTGCTCAACCACAAAACCAGAGCGCTTATCTTGTGGAATTTTTTTGACGAAAGAGTAATCAAGCTTGATCACATTCACCGGCAGATTTTGAATATAAGATAGTGATGAATAGCCGGTTCCAAAATCGTCCAGGGCGACCTTAAAATCTGCGGCCTGTAATTGATTACTGATGTCTATTGCCGTCTCTAAGTCTTCAAGCATCGAACTTTCTGTCAGCTCAAACTCAATGTATTTTGGACTCACCTGATAGCGCTTACAAGCCGACAGTAAATCGGTCACTAAGGCATTACGATTAAACTGAATCGATGAGAGATTAATTGAAATTCGGAAACCTGGATTATCAGAAAAATATTCAATCAATTCTTGTGCTTCAGCCATAATGGATTCAAAAATAGCGACTTCTAATTGATTCATCACTTCGGGAGCGGTTTCAACAATCGGCAAGAATTTACCGGGTAATAATAAACCTTTAGTCGGGTGATTCCAGCGAACCAAAGCTTCGATTCCTTGTATTATTCCTGTTTGGTAATTCAATTTTGGTTGATAAAAAGCAACGAACTCTTGCTTGTTAATACCGTTAATTACCTCTGCTAAGAGTGCTTCCTTCTTTTCAATACGATCAGAAAAAGATTGATCGAAACACACAAGTGTATGCGATAAAGTTTCTTTGGCATGCTGTAAGGCCAATTCAGCACGGGTGGTTAAGCTTGAGTTATCAAAACTAAAATCTAAATTGACAGCCCCCGATCGTATCGAGATAGGCTTGTTTGCTTGGATAATACGCTCAACCAACGCATTAATTTTTCGTTCAAATTCTTCGTATTTATTGGCCTTGGCAATCACCGCAAATTTACCGCCATAGAGGCTATAAATTTTAGAAGTTTTAAACTTACAATCATGTAAGGACTGAGCCACATTGTTAATTAATAGGTCGGCTTTAAGAAAACCTTGTTCTTTATTTATTTTTTGTAGGCCACTGATGTCTAATATTGCGAGGTATTCATCGCTCATATTTTTAATACGACATTCTTCAATAAATAACATTAATGACGACCTATTTTTCATACCCGTTAGATTATCTTCAAAAACAGATTTCTCTAGGCTCTTTACCGCTCTATGCAAGCGGTGTCTAAGCGTAAGGTTCCAAAAATAGAGCGTTAGCAGGAGGCTGGCAGCAATAAAACTCAAGATGATTACATACTGAATCCAGCTACGATCCTGATGAAATTCATTATAAATCGCGCTCTGTTTAAAAGCTGCTTGGCCTCCCGTTGCCTTATTATAGGTATCAATCATGGCAGCCCAGCGGTCAGGGCTTGAGTAGCCTAGAGGAATATTATTGGCATCGATAAGCTCAATGGTTTTTTGTGCCTCGTAATTTTGATGATCACGATTAAAGGGCATTGGGTTTTCGGTTGGCCGATTAAGAATATGAGTCACAATTTCTTCTGGGTGTTCTAATGCATAATTCCAACCACGGATAACCGCTCTGCGGATGGAGGCTACACGCTCGGGGTAGTTATCGAGTTCATATTGAGTGGTGGCTAAGTTATCACCATAAAAATCGATATTAAATTCTTGTGGGCTGAAGATATCAACGTCATAACCTAGTTGCTTGATTTGGAAAGGCTCATTACTGATATAGCCATACATCGCGAACACTCGGCCATCGAGTAGTTTGTTAACATCGCCATCGTAGCTGTATTTTTGATAATCACCGGCTTTTAAGTTGTTTCTTAAAAGCATGGCTTCGATGTGACCAGAAATAGTGGTGTTGGCCAACATGAGTGTTTTATTTTTTAAATCGAATATGTCTTTTGCTTGGCTAGATTTGAGAGTAATCAGCACTTCAGGAGCGTGTTGGAATATGGATGCGACGATGATAATAGGTGAATCAACGGCTAAGGAGTTCAGTGACTCACTGCCTAATACGGCATATTCGCTAGCGTGATTGATTAGTCGATGAAGGTGGTTCTTTGTCGGTCCCCCTTCAATTAATGCAACGTTATGGCCTTCTTCTTCAAAGTAGCCTTGCATTTCTGCGGCATAATATCCGGCAAACTGAAATTTGTGGTACCACTTTAAATGAATGGATACTTCGTCAGCGTTTAAGAGCGGCGAAAGCATTGTGAGCAGCATTGAGGTTAAAAGTAACTTAATAAAGGTCACAAGCGGGCCAAGTCAAATATACGAATTTATTAGTCATTATATTTTAGTATAGGCTATGTCTTCATGACGGTTGAACTTATATGTAGTCTGTATGTAAGGTATTGATTATAGATAGTTATATTACTAAATTTAGTTTTGGAGCCGCGCTTAAGCGGGCTCTGCGCACAAGTTTTTCAAATAGTTATCTGTTGCTAACAAGGGAAGTTGCGCAATCTTTCTTTGAGTCATATTCATCCAGCCAACAACCACTTGATGCTTTGCGGCAAGGGTGCCATCTTGTTTATACAGGTTGTTCACCCAGCATACTGATTTTTCAGAACCCGTCGCGGTACCCAGCTCAACGGTGATGGTAACTTCTTCACCCATAAACATTTCAGCAAAATATTCAGTCTGCTCTTTAAACATAACAGGGCTTAAATCTGATTGTTTAGACCACGCATCGTCCATACCGATAGATTGCAAAAAACTAATACGGGTATGGGCACACATATCCGAGTAGGCGGTATGCCGCATATGTTTATTGGCATCGCAGTCGGCCCAGCGAACTTCAATTACTTTCTTGTACAGCACGTGGCTAGCTTGGGTCATAAACGGTCCTATCTCTTTTATAGTAGATGGCCAGTTTGCGCCATGCAGGGCGATGCGTAAAATTCATTGTGGTCATTTCAGTTATGACTAATAATCATGACTTAGAATTTAGTAGGTAGGTCGATGGATATTCAGGCTCTTAATCGTTTTGATCTCAATACATTGGTAACGCTGAAGGTGTTATTAGATGAGCGACATGTCACCCGCGCAGGTGAGAAGTTAAATCTTACTCAATCAGCCGTAAGTCGAATACTGGCGAAACTCAGGAATGATTTTGATGATCCTCTGCTAGTGAAGTCGGGTAAGCATTTAGCGCTAACGGCAAAAGCTGAGCGCTTGTACTTGCCATTAACCCAGATCTTAGAGCAAGTAACCGGGCTGCTATTACCCGAGACATTTGATCCCAAAACGGCCAAAGGCAGCATCCGCATTGCGACCAATGATTATGGTACCCACGCGTTGCTACCGCGCTTGATTCCATTGTTAAACGAAGCGGCGCCTGGCATTAAAGTTACCGCTTTGGATTCACGCTCTAACTTGATGGATGAGTTAGAAGAAAACAAAGTCGATTTAATTATTGGTGGAACCACTTCGCCACCGGCCAATATTTATCAACGAGTGGTCGCAACGGATGGCTTTCAAGGCTTAGTGCGCAAGGGGCATCCGTTAGCAGAAGGTATGACGTTAGAGCAATACATCGAACAAAATCATGTGATGATTAGCCCAAAAGGAAGCGGGCCGAGTGAGGTGGATGACATTTTGAAAACAATGGGACTAGAACGCAATGTTGCGGTCAGAATGCCCCACTTTTTTGCCGCTCTAGAGATTATCGCGAACACGGACTTTATGATTTTATTGCCAGAGCATTTTGTGCGACGTTATGTCGACTCAACTAAATTCGCCATCATTAAGCCACCTTTTAAAATTCCAACCTTTGATGTCTCCATGTTCTGGCATGCGCGTATGCATCATGAACCACTGCACAGCTGGTTCAGAAAGTTCGTCTATGAAAAGATTTATGACCGTAAAGATAAAGCATCATTAGCGTCTTAAACGGGTTTCTATTCTATTTGAGAGATACCTGGAACTAACTTCGTTAAATTTGCTTGGTCTTTAGTTCTAAGCTGATTCCAGCTTTGCTTTATCTGTCGCCAGGTTTTTACCTGAAAGCTTTTGGCGATGCTGGCAAACGGTTGTCCGTCTAACTCACCTCGATAAAGAGATTTTCCTCGCCAGAACGCCGCTTCATTGAACTGCGTTTCGCCCGATTTTTTATGCTGCTCATAAGCCGCTTCGTTCTGCTTCATAAGAGGATAAAAGATACGAATAATCTCTTGAAATAACGGCTTTAAAAGATCATCAACGATGACATCTCCGTCAGGCTTATTCGCTGAAAAATCACCGGTATGGATTCTGCTTAACCAAGCAAAGACATTCGGTGCAGTCGCCTCTATCCACTTAGCCGCACTTGGGTCGGTTAAGTTCATACCGAGCTGGCCATAAAGACTGGCATCGGCAACGGTAAAGCGCTCACCGAATAAATAAGGGCGGTTTTTAAAAATAGGCTCTAGCGCATTCAGTATATTTAAATAACTTCGCTCAAGCAGATCATGAGTCGCAGGAAAGTCGCTATGGCTCGGTGGCTGCTTCTTTGCTGATAGCCCTTCAACGGCATAATCTTGCGGCGCGACACTGAATAAATACGGCAAGCGTCTAATCTGGCGGTGGCTAAAAAAGTTATCAATCAGCGCACGAAAGGGGGCAACCAAAACAGGCATTTCATTGGCTAAGCGACGGCCTGCTGTATTGTCTAGAGCCGATGTTTTCCAACGACTATGGTGCACCATGTATAGACCAAACTCATCGAAGTATTCATCGATGAGTTTAACTAGGAAATGCAGTTTTTTATCATCGCCAATCTTCACGATGCTCTCTGTTTCTGTATGTTGGTCTAGCCAAATTGCAATGGCGCTGGAGTCATAAAGATTCTCTCCGTCAGGGCCGAATAGGAAAGGCACCAAAGGAAATTCATCATAGTCAGTGAACTCAGGGTAGGTTAGCTTCAATACCCCTGCTTTCAGCAACGTTAAGCGTATTTGAATTTTAAGGTTTTCGAAGGTATTACCTTGGCTAGGAAAGTCTCGAAAAGGAATCTTTTTAGCTTTCAGAATTGCAGCGACTTTTAGGTGAAACGGTGACAGCTCAGAGCCGGATAAAATCCAAGGCTCTTTGTTTTTGGCTATTGCAGTAGAATGGGGCATGACGATTTCGTTATTATTATTAAGATAACCGCCAGTTTATTACAAAGATGGAAAGAGTGCGCCTAAATTAATAGACGCCGCCTATAATCAATATTTACGTAAATAGCAGTTAAATCTCGGCCGCGAAATATTCCATAATCTCGTCTCGGGTCATTTCTTTTGTTTTATTCGCCAAGCAATAATAGTTAGGGCGCTGGTCGCTAAAATACTGCATATCCATATTGAGGTTGGTCAGCTGCTGAAACAAGCCGACAGGCATATTATAGGCGCCTGTTTTATCTAATTTATAAAACAAATGAGTACCGCACTCAGAACAAAAACCACGACATGCCCAAGCGGAAGATTTATAGGTTTTAATCTTGTCGGCATTTTCAAAGGTAACGTCGGTGCCACACTGCAAAGCAAAGTAGGGCGCGCCACTCCAAGCTCGACAGGAATCACAATGGCAAACCGTAAAACTTGGATTCACTTCGGCAACGGCTATTTTAACGGTGCCACACAAGCATTGAGTATTAACCGATTTGAATTCTGACATTTTGACAATTCCTTTTATATTGATGCTATATATTTGCTGCGTATTAGTGGGATGGATCGCAGCAAATATACAGATACCTACTGACAGAGGGTGTCAGCAGGTTCAACGGATGGCCCTTACTTAATTAGCGTAATCCCTTCAACTTCAATCACCGAGTTAGCTTCAGCACGCTCGATAATTTTTACTAAAACAGATTGAATTGCTTCGTCTTCACGGGCATCGGTCTTGCTGGCAATCTTTTGCTCTTGTGGTTCGTCACCTTCTTCTAAAGTGAACGTCACAACGACTTCTGACGCGGCGTCAGGGGTACTACCAAAGTACTCAAGGGAAATCTGTGGATATCCCTTGTTCTCTTTTTTAACGAGCTTGGCGATACGCTTCTTTGCTTTATCTACATTCATAATTGGATCCCTTTCACATATTTGTCGAAGTTCGCTGCTTGGCTCGATTATAAATTCAAATGGCGAAATCCCCTAATTTTGCGTCATCATCGAGGCATTAAAGTATTTAATGCTGAGATGCTCTAGCGATACGATCTTTCGCTTCAACAGAAAGGCCTGATGTACGCTTGCTTATCGCGATTTGGCAATGCGTGACTCCCTTTTCGGCTTGGGACTTTACGACAATGAAGGTTGAGCCAATTTTCTCCATCATCTTACGATCGTATTCCATCATGCGATAGCAGCCTTCGACATTACCGCTGCCGCGATACGGACATTCGCTGCGTATTTCTGCATAAACTGTGTCGCTCTCAATCTTGGTGATCGGCACCATTTTTTTAGAAGGAAACATTCTTTGCCATTCTTCTGCAGCTTCAATCGCGGTGTTTTTAGTTTCTGCTTTTTTAACGATGAGCGTCAAACCGCCTAGGCCCCTCATTAAAGGTTTGCCAATAATATTCTGCAGTTTGGTTGCCGTGAACCAGTGGGTAATACCCATGAGTGAATTGAAAAGGTGCTTGTTGATTTGGGAGTTGATCCGATTGATGTTCATTAGTGATCCTTACTAGCCGAACAATTTATTATTTTAATTAATTCATTAAGAACTATGAAGTACCTTGTTTGATCAGGCCGCTCAATTAATAGGTAACTTATTTAATAAGACAAATTTCTGCCTCAGAGATTACCGTTTTTATTCTGCTGGGTGTGAATTTATTTGTATGGGTGCCCATATAAAGCGTCTCACTCACGCAATGAGTCAGTTGATGTATATTTACCTTATCTGATTCTTTAAAGGCCTCTGCGGCATGGCTCGGCAATACCGTGAATCCCAGCCCCATACTCACCGGTTCTAGAATGAGATTGATTTGGTTCGAAAAGCCAGAGCGCTTGAATTGATGACTGTTTTGAAACTCGGGGAAGTTCACGCTTAATAACTGACTCGCATGATAAGCCCCATCAGGATGATCAATAAAACCTAACGCTAATAATTGCTCCCAACTAGGGTCTAAGATTGTACTCGGCGTTACCAATAACAACTCTTCCTCAGCTATCGCTTTAAGGCTGACTTCACTTAGGGTCGAGAGCGAAGTCATTATTCCGATATCCACTTTATGCTCGGCGATCAATTTTTCAATATCGCTATTCGGGGCAAACCGATAGTCGATCGCCAGCTTAGGGTAACGTTTTTGCAAGTACAGTAAGTGAGGATAAAGCTTAAGACCCACGCTGCCGGGTGAGGCGATTCTTACTATGCCTTCGTGAGAAGGGTCTAGACCGACCTGCTGCTCAAGGTCTGATAACGAAAGAATGAGTTTCTGACCTTCGTGATAAAGACGGTCGCCAGCCGTGGTGAGAGTAAAGCGCTTACCTTCCCGAATCAGTAGCTGCTGGCCAAGATACTGCTCTAACTTACGTATGTGCTGACTGACCCCAGATTGGGTCATGTGCAGGTTATCGGCAGTACGGGTGAAGTGTCCCACCTCAACGAGCGTGCAGAAGCTGCGCAACCAAACAGGATTAATCATTACAAAACGTTCTCATATGCATTTCAGATGATAATTTTACTTAATACTGCCTGCTTCGTAATCTATATACAACATCAACAGGCAAGATCAAAAGGCAACATCAATCACACAGTAATACGTTCTGTGTAATAGATCATGAGGAACAATATTATGAGTAATACATACCCACGCAACTTTTCACACATAGGGATATCGGTTCCCGACCTTGAAGCCGCGGTTAAGTTTTATACCGAAGTAATGGGCTGGTATCTGATAATGGAGCCAACCGAAGTCGTAGAAGATAACAGCCCAATCGGTGAAATGTGTACCGACGTATTTGGCAGTGATTGGGATAAATTCCGCATCGCACACCTTTCAACAGGCGATCGCATTGGCGTTGAATTGTTCGAATTTAAAGGGCAGGTTAACCCAGAGAATAATTTTGAATACTGGAAAACAGGCATATTCCATTTTTGTGTTCAAGATCCCAATGTTGAAGGGCTGGCTGAAAAGATTGTCGCCGCGGGTGGAAAAAAGCGCATGGAAAAGCCGCGTTATTATTACCCAGGTGAAAAACCATATCGCATGATCTATATGGAAGATCCATTTGGTAATATCTTAGAAATCTACAGCCACAGCTATGAGCTGGTTTATAGCGAAGGCGCTTATTAGAGAGATGCTTACTTAATTAGGTCGGTGCTTATTTATTAGATAAGTGCTTATTAAAAAGGGTCTTGCAGAGGAAATCTTAGAAGAGAATAAAACTCGGGAGCAAGCTGGCATTAACGAGAAATTAATGGGCTATCCGAGTTTTATGTCATTAGCTAGCGATGTATATTATTCGCCAGAATCTGTATTAGGCTTATGTTCTGCGCCTCTAACTAGAATTTCAACATAGAATTCAGTCAATTCTTGCGCAACAGCTTCATCAACTTTTTTGTTGATTTCAGAGGTGAAAATCACTTCTGCTGTTTCTTGGGAAGCACCAAATTTACAATCAAATGTCCAATAGTCAATACCTTCTGGTAACGTCTTTCTGCGCTCTCTAGCAAGGTATTTCTTGATGTCATGCTTAATAGACTCTACCAAACGGGCAGTCTTAATTTTAGGATGGGTTAACGCGATAGTCTTTTTCATGGTGTTCCTGCGGGTCTGCATCCGAGATGCAAACAGCTGAATGGCGATTAAACGAGCATTCTACATGGATAGGCTGCATATAACTGCTACTTTTCGTAATTACCTAGCTGAAAGCTAGGTGCGTTCAGCCAGGCACTCATAACCGCCCATCTCAAATTCACGACAAATCCACGGGCGTAGTTCATAAATACTACACATCATGGTTGAGCGATCTAAGGCGGCACACCAGCCATCATCTAAGCGTGCCATAGTGAGGCTGCCCCACTTATCCTCGGCAATAAACTTTTCAGGTACGCCGGTATCGGTAATCAGCATAACCTCTAACTGACAGCAATTCGCCTTGCAGGTTGAGCAGGTGATCTCTTCGGTGGGCGAGTTGCTAGGCAAATTCACGAGTTCAATCGTCATTTGAAAACGCTCCTAGTTAATACCTGCTTGTACGGCACGCAGTTGATGAAGTTTTTTATAGCTTTCAATTAGGCGTAAGTGCTTGTCTAAACCTTCCAGCTTGATGCTGGTTTTGGTCAAACCTAAGAATTTCACCTCACCGGATATCGAGCCAACCACATTCGCCATCACTTCTTCACCGAACATTCTGGTGAAATTAATCCTGTAATGATCAAGTTCTAAATCTTCGTCCAACGTCACTTCAAGTACCGCGTGCAGCGCTTGATAGAACAAACCACGGGCGACGGTATTGGTATTGTATTGCAAGTACATCTCTACCAGCTCAATCGCTTCATCCAGTGCCCCTAGCGCCAGATAAATTAGAATCTTTAATTCAACAACGGTGAGTTGACCCCATGGTGTATTTTCATCAAATACGATACCAATCAGCGTTGGAATGTCGGTGTAGTTATCAATCTGACTTTCTTCTAAGCGCTCGACTAAGCTCGTTAAGGCATCATCACTGAGTGAATGAAGGTTTAATATGTCTTCACGATAGGCGAGTGCTTTGTTGGTATTATCCCAAACAAGATCGTCTACCGGATACACTTCGGAATAATCCGGTACCAAAATACGGCAGGCAGAACCGAGATCGGTAAACTCAGCGATATACGATTCTTTGCCCAGGGTTTTTAAAATACCGAATAAAAGATCAGACTCTTCTTCATTGGTGCCAGAGAAATCCCATTCGCAAAATTCATGATCATGCTTGGCGCTAAAGAAGTGCCAAGAAATTACACCGGTTGAATCAATAAAGTGTTCAACAAAGTTCTCAGGCTCAGAAACTTCCATGCTATTGAACGTCGGTTTTGGCACATCGTTTAGGCCTTCAAAACTACGACCTTGTAATAGCTCGGTTAAGCTACGTTCTAACGCGGCTTCGAAACTTGGGTGCGCACCAAAAGACGCAAACACACCGCCAGTTTTCGGATTCATCAGCGTCACACACATCACAGGGAACTGACCGCCTAATGACGCATCTTTAACCACAATAGGGAAACCTTGAGCTTCTAAAGCCTTAATGCCTTCTACAATCGTCGGATACTTATTGATGACTTCTTGAGGAACATCCGGCAGTACAATTTCTTGCTCAATAATCTGTCGCTTCACTGCGCGTTCAAATATTTCCGACAGGCACTGAACCTTCGCTTCATTAACATTATTGCCCGCGCTCATGCCATTACTGAGGAACAAGTTTTCAATTAAGTTCGAAGGGAAATAAACAGTCTCGCCATCAGACTGACGAATATAAGGAATCGAACAAATACCGCGCTCAGTATTACCTGAGTTAGTATCAATTAAATGTGAACCACGAAGCTCGTCTTCAGGATCGTAAATTGCACGGGTATAGTCATCCAAAATGCCTTCTGGCAGCGAATCATCTTCGGTTAGCGTAAACCACTTTTCATTGGGATAATGAACGAACTCGCTCGTGGCAATGTCTTGGCCAAAGAACTGATCGTTATAAAAGAAATTGCAGTTCAGGCGTTCAATAAACTCACCCAAGGCCGAGCAAAGCGCGCTTTCTTTTGTCGCGCCCTTACCGTTGGTAAAACACATCGGCGACGCCGCATCACGAATATGTAATGACCACACATTCGGTACGATATTGCGCCACGATGAGATTTCAATCTTCATGCCCAGATCAGCCAATAGGCTAGTCATGTTGGTAATGGTTTGCTCAAGTGGCAGATCTTTACCCAAGATAAAGGTCTGCGCTTCACTATTAACGCCACCCTCAGCTTGGCCCATCAACATTGCTTGTGCATCTTCGTCGAGGCTATCAACGTTTTCGATCTTGAACTCAGGGCCGGTTTGAATCACTTTTTTCACGGTGCAGCGTTCAATCGAACGTAAAATACCGGCACGATCTTTATCAGAAATACTGTCTGGCAGCTCTACCTGAATTTGAAAAATCTGGTTGTAGCGATCTTCAGGATCAACGATGTTGTTTTGCGACAGTCTAATATCATCGGTAGAGATGCCTTTACCGACGCAATACACCTTCACGAAATAGGCTGCACACAGCGCAGATGACGCTAAGAAATAATCAAAAGGGCTAGGCGCTGAACCATCACCTTTATAACGAATAGGCTGATCAGTGATGACACTAAAATCGTCAAACTTAGCTTCAAGTCTGAGGTTGTCGAGAAAATTTACTTTGATTTCCATTGAATAGCTTCCACCGTAGAGCTCTGCACGTGGAAGCGTTAAACCTTATTAAATGTAAGGTTTAACGGCTACCCGTCAGCGAATTGATCTTAATTGCGGGGATTATCGGTTTTTTCGCCGCAATAGTCTTGGGAAGTTATGTAAATTGGCAAAATACGTGTCTTTAGGCCACTACACTGAGAGTGCATAGCGGTGGTGTGAGTAAGCTCTCAGCAGATGGAGTATTCCAAGTTGGCTGCTAGTGCTCATGTATATCTGATTTTTAAAATGATTAATAATTTTCAGCATATTGTCATACGCTTTTTCTACGATGAACAACAAGAACTTGTACCTTGTTGAATGGGTGGGCAAGGTACGGTGCCGAATGAACAATAAACACAACAGTCACCTTTTAATGGCTTAAGTAGGACACCACAACTCTTACACTCGTAAAACCATTGGCAAGCATCTGTAGGCATTGTTTCCGTTTCTTTGTGACCACACTTCGGACAAGTAATGGTTGAGTCTGAAATTATCTCTGTGTCCATCTTAAACCTCGGTATCATTTTTTTGCGGAACAGACTTTATTAGGTGGTGAGTAAGGAATTCCTACCCTAAAGTAGCATCAAGCCCCGTAGGAGTGATCACCAACTGATTGTTATGTCTTTTCCGCTTCAGGCAATGGAGTTGTAAGCGTATACCACAATGCCTAAGACCCCTATAGCTATTGAATCGTAACGTTTATTTTTTCTGTTCATATTTGTATATTCACATAACGAGGCTGTAGGAAAACCTCAGCCGCTTTTAATTACGAACCCCTACGTGAATCAAATATACCATCGAACAAAACCTATCTAAGATTCGCGTACAGGCGCTATTTTCTGTTTAATATTCATCCATTTTAACGAATAAACATTATCAATTAGTTTTCCCTCTTGAATGGCTTGTTGAACGAAGCCGCTACGCGACAGAAAAGCAAAAATCCCACAATCAACAATAATTCCTCTACGCACTCATCCCCGAGTGTGACTACTAGAGGTTGTTCAAATGAATAAGACCCAACAAAATAAGTTCAATTCACTTTACGAGAAACATGTTAGCGCATTACAGCGTCAAGGCAAGGCTGATTCCACTGTTGACGTATACTCCCGCGCTGTTCGCCGCATCACGGAGTTCTACGATCAATGCCCTGACCATCTCACTGTCGATCAGCTGAAGGATTATTTCACCGCACTCATTAAAAGCCATTCCTGGAGTACCGTTAAAATTGATCGTAACGGCCTGCAGTTCTTTTATAAGCATGTTCTTAATAAAGATTGGCAATGGGTTGAAATTGTTAAACCACCTAAGGAAAAAGTACTGCCCGATATTCTAACCACTCGAGAGGTTGAGCGCCTGATTAACGGTACCCGTGAGCTTCGCTATCAAACCTTTATTCTCGTGGTTTACAGCATGGGCTTACGATTAGGTGAAGCGCTTAACCTCAAGATCGGCGATATCGACAAAGAACGAATGAAGGTTCATGTACGTATGGGCAAAGGTAAGAAAGACCGTTTCGTCACTCTGCCACACGTAAGTTTATTGGCTATGAGAAAATACTGGAGCACTCATCGTAATCCTTCTTTTATCTTCCCTGCTGGCAAAAATCCAGAGCAACGCCATGCTGCAAAACAATTTATGGATCGTGGCGGCCTGCAAAAATCGATCAGGGTGATCTGCAAAGACTGCGGTATTAATAAACATATATCCGTTCATAGTTTACGCCATTGTTATGGTGCACATTTGGTTGAGGCTGGTTTGAATCTTCGAGCGATTCAGCATGAGATGGGTCATGAATGCCCAAAGACAACAGCGATTTATACCCAGCTCACAGAAGTAACCCAACAAAAAACCAATGCCATTATTAATCGAATGATAAAGCGATTACATATTCATCTTGATGGTGAGGTGTGAAATATGAACACACCCTCTCAATATCATTCAACTCAGCTTGTTGATATCGCAAAGCAGTATTTACCCGCATTTAAAATGCGGCATCATTCCTCTATTACTCAGAATCAGTGGTCTGCTTTAAATGCCATTATCGGTTGTCGAACTCAGCAATATGGTGAAATCTACTTGGCCTGCAATGGATGCCATTCACATACCAGCCAGTATCAATCGTGTGGTCATCGCAGTTGTAATCGATGTCAAAACCATAGCGCTACTCAATGGCTTGATCGGCAAGAACAAAAGCTATTACCCGTTGATTACTTCATGGCAACGTTCACGGTGCCTTTCGAATTAAGGGCATTAGCGAGCACCAATCAAACCTTGATTTACTCATTACTTTTTCAATGTGCAGTTTCGACTTTAAAAGACTTTGGTCGTAATGAAAAAGGCTTTCACGCAGAACTGGCGATGACCGCCGTATTGCATACACACACTAGAAAGCTCGATTACCATCCGCACATTCACATCATTGTGCCCGCAGGTGGAATCAACAAAAATAGAAAAGAATGGCGGAAGATCAAAACCAAATACCTATTCAACGGCTTCAAGTTAGCAACCGTATTTCGGGCGAGATTCATATCCGCGATCAAAGAAGCAGGATTATCGGTACCCGATAATCCTCGCAAGTGGGTCGTTCAATGTCAGCATATTGGCAAAGGTTTACCCGCCATCAAATACCTTTCACGCTACTTGTATAAAGGTGTAATCAGTAACCACAACATCATTGCTAATGATGGCAATAACATCACATTTCAATATACCGATAGTAATACGAAACAGTTAATGACCCGAAAACTAAAGGGCGAAGACTTTATTGCGTTGGTTTTACAGCACACGTTGCCGAAAGGTTTTAGAAGAGCCAGAGATTATGGTTTTCTGCATGGCAATGCCAAGAAACTGTTATCGCTAATTCAGTTAGTACTGAAAGCAATGGTACCGATGAAAGCTGAGGCAGAGAGGCCCAAGTTTATTTGCAAACGCTGTTGCCTGCCTATGAATATTATTGGTTTTAGTCGTAAACATAAACGACCGCAATTAACTACGGGCTAACGAACTCACTTGATCATGAGCAATTCAATCAATACGGAGGGATTTAATTAATGATTAACGAGACTTAGATTTATCGCCAGAGACGGTGAGGCCTACTGATACCTATAAAAAATAGAGATGATGATTTCATATCTATTCACTTCGGTTTTGAAATAGATAAATACTATAAATAGAAAAGCAACTACCTGATTCACCGGGCCCGTTCAACAATAGGATAGGTCGCGGCTTCGCGCGACTTATCCTTATTCGTTA
>Ga0209292_1001098_pt1 | contig 33772 bp, 26 predicted proteins | sample GOMGulsemesocosm_2_FD_184634 | JGI IMG/M metagenome (GOLD analysis project Ga0209292, IMG submission 184634) | Methane-oxidizing microbial communities from mesocosms in the Gulf of Mexico - GOM9C Gulf of Mexico (SPAdes) (version 2) | ecosystem: Environmental > Aquatic > Marine > Cold seeps...
ATCAGAAATATGCAATCCACGTGCAGCAACATCAGTTGCAACAAGAATATCTATATCACCTTTGGTAAATTGCTCTAAAATCTTCATTCGTTTTTTCTGTGGTACATCACCAGTTAATAGACCAGCACGATGCCCGTCAGCTACTAAATAGCCCCATACTTCTTCACATTTGTGTTTTCTGTTTGCGAAAATAATGGCTTTATCAGGCCATTCTTCTTCAAGCAATGTTAGCAGCAGTGGAATTTTATCTTCATTGGCGGGATAGAAAATTTCTTCTTTCACATTAACCGATGTTTTTTGCGTCGGTTCAATTTCAATGTGTTCAGGATCATTCATATTATCATAAGCTAATTCACGAACTTTAAATGACAAAGTGGCTGAAAATAACATATTTAAGCGTTTAGTTGCCGGAGGCATACGATTAAATATATAACGGATATCTTTAATAAAGCCTAAATCAAACATACGATCAGCTTCATCAAGTACAGCGGCTTGTACAAAACTTAAATCGATATGACCTTGCTTCATAAAATCAATAAGACGACCCGTTGTAGCAATCACAATGTCAGCGCCTTTTTCAAGGTCACTAATTTGCTTTTCATAACCATCACCGCCATAAACCAAGGCCAGTTTGAGTCCAGTCGATTCGGCTAACGGTTTTGCGTCATTATAAATTTGAATTGCTAATTCACGCGTTGGAGCCATGATTAACGATCGTACTTGACTCGCTTTTCGCTCACCCTCAATCGGATTTTTCAAAAGGTGATTAATGGTCGCCACTAAAAAGGCCAAAGTTTTACCAGTGCCTGTCTGAGCTTGTCCTGCAATATCTTTATTAGTCATTAGAATGGGCAATGACTTAGCTTGAATGGGCGTACATTGCGTATAACCTACTTTATCTAAAGCGGTTTTTAACGATTGGACAAGATCAAATTGCGCAAACGTTGTATCTGTTAAGTGAGTATTTTTCATCAGGCTAGCATATCAGTTCTTTTTATAAAAAAACGCCTCGATTGAAAATAACTTAACTAAAAATCACTTTAGGGGTTGAAGAATTCAATCATTACCCTCATATTTCACTTTAAAGGGGAACTTCCCTAAAACATAAATCTACGGAGAACACCATGAGCGACGCTATTATTCAACTGAGTGATGAGAGTTTTGAGACAGAAGTAATTAACGCAGAACTTCCAGTTATTGTTGATTTCTGGGCTGAATGGTGCGGACCTTGTAAAATGATTGCGCCGATTCTAGAAGAAGTGGCTAAAGAAAGCGCAGGGAAAGTAATTATTGGTAAATTAAATGTTGATGAAAACGCAGAAACTGCGCCTAAATATGGCATCCGCGGCATTCCGACTTTATTAATGTTTAAAGGTGGTAAGGTTGTAGCAACTAAAGTTGGCGCTCTTTCGAAAACTCAACTTTCTGAGTTCATCGACGCAAACATCTAAGTTTCTTTTGTCTAAAGCACAGTCCATAAGAGTGCTTTATTCCTACATTTAGGCACATTTTTTATTAAATGTGCCTTTATTTCTTTACCCCCTCAACGTTTAATGCTAATTTATTGAGCGATTAACTTCGCGCCTGTCAACAAACATTCAATTTGACACTTTACTTATTCAACTTTTAAAACAAAGTTTAACGACTTAACAATAGACCCCTCTAACTATGAATCTTACCGAATTAAAGCAAAAGTCAATCCCTGAGCTTTTCAAAATAGCCGAATCAATGGGCATTGACCATATTGCACGCGCTCGTAAACAAGACATTATTTTCGCAATATTAAAGTCACATGCGAAAGGCGGAGAAGATATCTTCGGTGATGGTGTTTTAGAAATTCTACAAGATGGTTTTGGTTTCTTACGTAGTGCCGACGCATCATATTTAGCTGGCCCGGATGATATCTATGTATCACCAAGTCAAATTCGTCGTTTCAGCTTGCGTACTGGTGATACTGTTGCCGGAAAAATTCGCCCACCAAAAGACGGTGAGCGCTATTTCGCACTCTTAAAAGTTCGTGAAGTAAACTTTGATACTCCTGAAAACTCGCGTAATAAAATCTTATTTGAAAACTTAACGGCTATTCATCCAAACCAACGCTTCCGCCTAGAACGTGGAAACGGAAGTACAGAAGATTTAACGGCACGTATTATCGATTTAGCATCACCAATCGGCAAAGGCCAACGTGGTTTGATCGTTGCCCCACCAAAAGCCGGTAAAACAATGCTATTGCAGTCGATCGCTCAATCAATTGCCTTCAACAACCCTGAAGCACATTTAATGGTTTTACTTATTGATGAACGTCCAGAAGAAGTAACAGAGATGCGCCGTTTAGTTAAAGGCGAAGTTATTGCATCTACTTTTGATGAGCCAGCGAGTCGTCACGTACAAGTTGCTGAAATGGTTATTGAAAAAGCAAAAAGCATTGCTGAGCACAAGAAAGATGTTGTGATCTTACTTGATTCTATTACTCGATTAGCGCGCGCATATAACACCGTAATCCCATCATCAGGTAAAGTATTAACAGGTGGTGTAGATGCAAATGCATTACATCGTCCTAAGCGTTTCTTTGGCGCAGCACGTAACATCGAAGAAGGTGGTAGCTTAACCATCATCGCAACGGCTCTTGTCGATACAGGTTCTAAAATGGATGAAGTTATCTATGAAGAATTTAAAGGTACGGGTAATATGGAATTACACCTGAGCCGTAAAATTGCCGAACGACGTGTTTATCCAGCCATCGATATTACGCGTTCTGGTACACGCCGCGAAGAGCTACTTACTATTCCAGCTGAATTACAGAAAAACTGGATACTGCGTAAAATTGTTCACCCAATGGGCGAAGTAGACTCTGCTGAATTCCTTATTGATCGTTTAGCGATGACTAAAACAAATGATGAGTTTTTCGACTCGATGAAACAAGCAAAACCTAAAAAATAGTTTATGACGTTTCCTAAAAAGCCACTTCAATGAAGTGGCTTTTTTCATTCTGGTACAGCTTTCGCTTAATTATTATATTCACTTCACTATTGGCGTCACATAATTATGCGTACATTGTTGTTAACCATCCTTCTGCTGTGCACACCATTTGCACACAGTAATACGATTAAGTCAGCTAAAATAGAGACTTACAACAAAGCGCTATTAGCGTCTACAGTTAAACTTAATCCTAAACCTGCGCCTATAAAAAAGAAGATAAGAAATCTATATCCAATCTTTGTTCCTAAAAAACCGAGCTTAAACGGCAACTTTTCGCGCCAACTTAGCTACAAGAATAGTCAAAAGAAAGTTATTGTTCGTTCTGATAATCAATAGCCACTGAATTAATACAATACCTTAGGCCTGTCACTGTTGGACCATCATTAAATACATGTCCTAAATGCGCGTCACATTGAGCACAGCACACTTCAGTTCGAACCATGCCGTGTGTGTTATCGGCCACTAAAGTGACCTGATTCTTACTGGTTACCTCATCAAAGCTAGGCCAACCACAACCACTATCAAATTGTGAAGAAGCGACAAATAATAGATTGTTACAACACACACAATGGAACTGACCTTGCTCTTGCTTTACAAGCCATTGACCGGTAAAAGGCCTTTCCGTCCCTTTTTCTCGACAAACACGAAACTGCTCACTCGTTAATTTTTCACGCCAATATTCATTATCTTTCATTTTTAAAATCCTAAGCTCATTGCTAAACTGTATTATACCAACCCACACTAAAAGTTAAGCCAGTTCAGCTTGTATAAAAAACTGCACTAAATAAATTAAATTGCTAACAACTGTAAATAAATGTTGACTCATTAAGCTACACAGGATAAAAATATACAATAATTTATAGCTTACTTATGAGTGTTACACACACTCTGGATATAACATTGAATATTAATACTAACGCACTCAACACTTTACTGCTCCTGCTGGCTTACGCCGCGGGCTCTTAGTGCATTAGTTAAATAAAGCTTAACACTAGAAACCCGCCTAACCAGCGGGTTTTTTGTTATTAACAAAAGGAAATCTACCATGACAGATCAAGTCATTATATTTGATACAACATTGCGTGACGGAGAACAGGCTTTAGCGGCGAGTTTAACAGTAAAAGAAAAATTACAGATTGCACTCGCGCTAGAGCGCCTCGGCGTTGATGTCATGGAAGTTGGCTTTCCCGTTTCATCACCTGGGGATTTCGAATCTGTACAAACGATTGCTAAGACTGTTAAAAATAGCATTTGTGCAGGTTTATCTCGCGCAGTTAAAGCAGACATAGATGCCTGTGCTAATGCGTTAAAAGTAGCAGAGCAATTTCGTATCCACACGTTTATTTCAACCTCAACAATACATGTTGAGAGTAAATTAAAACGCTCTTTCGATGATGTATTAGAAATGGCCGTTGGCGCCGTAAAATATGCACGTAACTTTACCGACGATGTAGAATTCTCATGTGAAGATGCTGGACGTACACCCATTGATAATTTATGTCGCATGGTTGAATCAGCCATTAATGCAGGCGCAACAACTATAAATATCCCCGATACTGTTGGTTATACAATTCCTAGCGAGTTTAATGGCATTATTCAAACACTATATAACCGCGTACCTAACATTGATAAAGCAATTATTTCTGTTCATTGTCATAATGATTTAGGCATGTCGGTAGCCAATTCTATCAGTGCCGTGGAAGCGGGTGCACGTCAAATTGAGTGTACAATTAACGGTATTGGTGAACGTGCTGGTAATGCGTCTCTTGAAGAAGTTGCTATGATCCTTAATCTTCGTAAGGATATTTTGGGCGTTGAAACAAACATCAACACAACGGAAATTTACCGAACGTCACAATTGGTCAGTAACCTGTGTAACATGGTGGTTCAGCCTAATAAAGCAATCGTCGGTAGTAATGCTTTTTCTCACTCATCAGGCATACATCAAGATGGCATGTTAAAGGCAAAAAATACTTACGAAATTATGACTGCCGCCTCTATTGGCCAGCCTGAAAAATCATTGAATATGACTTCTAGATCAGGGCGCCATGTTATTAAACACCGTATGAGCGAGTTAGGTTACCAAGAAAGTGAATTCGATTTAGATCAATTATATGATTCATTTGTCAGTCTTGCGGATAAGAAAGGTCAAGTTTTTGATTATGACCTGGAAGCGCTATTGTTCTTTAATCAACAAAAAGATGACACCGATTATTATAAACTTGCCTACTTAAGTGCTCATTCTGGTTCTGGCATGATGGCTACGGCAAGTGTTAAATTATTAATCAACGATAAAGAATTTATCGAAGCAGCAACAGGTAATGGTCCCGTAGAGGCCGCATTTAATGCTGTTAACCGTATTACTGACGTTAATATTGAAGTCGTTGATTATTCATTGAAAGCTAAAGGTGAAGGCGAAAATGCGTTAGGCCAAGTCGATATTGTCGCCAATTACAACGGACAAAATTTTCATGGCATGGGACTCGCAACCGATGTTGTTCATGCCAGTGTTCGAGCGATGCTTCATGTGCTAAACCTAGTGCACCGAGCTGATTTAGTCGCCGATAAGAAACAACAATTTAAAAATGATATGGCCGGTGTTTAAACCGTCGTCAACCGTATAAAAATAAAAGGTAGTGAACTAGCAATGAGTCAAAAAGCATACAATATCGCCGTTCTTGCAGGTGATGGCATCGGTCCAGAAGTAATGGCACAAGCGATTAAAGTTTTAGCGGCCGCACAAGAAAAATTCAATTTTTCACTTAACTACAACGAACTTCCCGTTGGTGGTTTCGCCATTGATACCTGCGGTGAGCCATTACCACCACATACTCTAGAAGGATGTGAAGCATCTGACGCTATTTTATTTGGTTCTGTTGGTGGCCCTAAATGGGAAAACCTGCCACCTGATTCACAACCTGAGCGTGGCGCTTTACTCCCATTACGTGGCCATTTTAAGCTTTTTTGTAACTTACGTCCTGCACGTATTTATAGTCAACTAGCCGCCCTTTCACCATTGCGTGCTGATATTTCAGCCCGTGGATTTGATATTCTATGTGTTCGTGAGCTAACCGGTGGCATTTACTTTGGGTTACCAAAAGGTCGCCAAGGTGAAGGCGATGATGTAGAAGCTTACGACACGATGCGATATTCACGTAAAGAAATCCAACGTATTGCTAAAATCGCCTTTGAATCAGCAAGAACACGCCGTAAGAAAGTAACATCTGTAGACAAAGCTAATGTACTAGCATGCTCTGTATTATGGCGCGAAGTTGTTGAAGAGGTTGCCACTCAATACCCAGACATCGAATTAGAGCATATATATATCGACAACGCTGCGATGCAAATGGTTCGAGATCCTGCTCAATTTGACGTATTACTGTGTTCAAATTTAATGGGTGACATTTTATCTGATGAGTGCGCCATGATTACGGGTTCAATGGGGCTTTTGCCTTCTGCCAGCACCAATGAAGAAGGTTTCGGCATGTATGAGCCTGCCGGTGGTAGTGCCCCTGATATTGCAGGGCAGAATATTGCTAACCCTATTGCGCAGATTCTTTCTGCTGCGATGTTATTACGATTTAGTCTTGGTGAAAATGACGCCGCCAGTGCTATCGAAAAAGCCATTATCAACGCTTTAGATAATAACTATCTAACCCGTGAGCTAGCGACTAACCCGCAAGATGCCAAATCAACCAGTGAAATGGGTGACTTTATTGCACAATCAATTTTGGAGAACAACTAATGGCCAGCACTTTATATGACAAAATTTGGTCTGATCATATTGTTCGTAATGAACAAAATGAAACCCCACTAATTTATATCGATCGCCACTTAGTGCACGAAGTAACATCGCCGCAAGCGTTCTCAGGGTTGAGCAGCCACAACCGACCATTGCGTCATGTTGGAAAAACTTTCGCCACCATGGATCATAATACGTCAACGAAATCACGCTCTCTCGATGCCTGTAGTGATCAAGCTCGCATTCAAATTCAAACGTTAACTGATAACTGTGACGAATACGGCGTGCAGTTATTTGATATTCATAATATCAACCAAGGTATTGTTCATGTAATGGGGCCAGAACAAGGCATGACATTACCTGGTACAACTATTGTCTGTGGTGACTCACACACAGCGACACACGGTGCATTTGGTGCATTAGCCTTTGGTATTGGTACATCTGAAGTTGAACACGTGATGGCTACTCAAACGCTTAAACAAAATAAAGCTAAATCCATGAAAATTGAAATCACTGGCACCGTTAACGAAGGCATTAGTGCTAAAGATATCGTGCTAGCAATTATTGGTAAAACAGGTGCTGCTGGCGGCACTGGATACATTATCGAATATTGCGGTGAAGCTATTGAACAGTTGTCGATGGAAGCACGCATGACAATTTGTAACATGAGTATTGAATGTGGTGCTAAAGCAGGTATGGTCGCCCCAGATCAAATCACCTTTGATTATTTGAAAGGACGCCCACACGCACCAAGTGGCCAAGACTGGGATGATGCAGTTACTTACTGGAAAACGCTTAAATCTGACGATGATGCGACTTTTGATGCAGTTGTGACTTTGCGCGGCGAAGACATTGCACCGCAATTAACTTGGGGAACAAATCCGGGCCAAGTGATTGCAATTGATCAACCGATCCCTGCACCTGCGAGCTTTGATGACGCTGTTGAATCTGACAGTGCACAGCAAGCCCTTGATTACATGGCCCTTAAAGCTGGCCAGTCATTGACCGATATTGCTATTGATAAAGTGTTTATAGGTTCATGCACAAACAGTCGAATTGAAGATTTACGTGCTGCTGCTAACATCGCTCAAGGCAAAAAAGTAGCCAGCAATGTTGTTGCTATCGTGGTGCCGGGCTCAGGATTAGTAAAAGCGCAAGCCGAAGAAGAAGGATTAGATAAAATATTTATCGACGCAGGATTTGAATGGCGACTACCAGGTTGTTCAATGTGTTTAGCCATGAACGATGATCGCCTAGAACCTTATGAACGATGTGCTTCTACCAGTAACCGAAATTTTGTGGGCCGCCAAGGTCGTTTGAGTCGTACACATTTAGTTAGCCCTGCGATGGCCGCTGCAGCAGCTTGTGCTGGTCATTTTGTCGATATTCGTCATGGTAAGACTTAGGAAATAATTATGAAAGAATTTATACAACATACAGGCGTGGTTATTCCTCTAGATATTGCTAATATCGATACAGATCAAATCATTCCGAAGCAATTTTTATCAAAAGTAACACGTGAAGGTTTTGGACAGCACTTATTTCATGATTGGCGTTTTCTTGATGAAGCAGGTGAGCAAATCAACCCTGAGTTTAACCTCAATAAACCACAATATGATGGCGGAAGTATTCTGCTAACTCGTGAAAACTTTGGGTGTGGCTCTAGCCGTGAACACGCTCCATGGGCACTAGACGATTTTGGATTCAAAGCCGTTATAGCTTCTAGTTTTGCAGATATATTTTACGGTAATGCCATAAATAATGGTCTAGTACCTGTACAATTAACCGAATCAGAAGTTGATGCTTTATTCTCACAAATGAAAGATGGTGCAACTATCACTGTCGATCTAGAGATGCAGCAAGTTATTGCTCCTAACGGTGATCGTTATAACTTTCACATCAATAACTTTCAGCGTGAATGCTTGTTAAAAGGGCTAGATTCAATTGGCTGGACCCTACAGCATATTGATCAAATCAAAGCTTATGAAGCTAACATCCCGCAGTGGAGACGTTAGTTTTATCATTGAACAACAAGGTATTACTAGATAGTAATACCTTGTTGTATAAATTTAGCAATACCATTTCTATCGGTAAATTTAGACAAGAAATTTCCTTGAGCACGCTTACAACCCATCTCCTGCAACTGAAGCAACTGTGAAAATTCTGTCACACCAACAGCGGTTACATCAAGATTTAAAGAGGATGCCATTGAAATAATACCTTCCACTAGATTAGCGGTACTAACATCTTCATCAATGTTTGAAACATAATCTTGGGTTAGTTTAATTCCAGAAAAAGGAAAGTTGCGTAAATCAGAGATGTAGGCGCCACGGTCACCAAATTTATCATACTGTAATGAAAACCCTAGCAATGAAAATTGCTGTAAGATGTCATCCAAATTTAACCACTGGGTTGCAATATAACTTAATGGAATCTCAAGTGATAGTCGCTGATGATCTATTTTATAACGCTGAAGAATGCGAGAGAACTTGTCCGGTACTTTATTATTTCGCAATTGACCGTGTGATAAGTTAATCGATACATTAACGTTATCAATCCCCATTTTTTCCCAGTAATTAGCATCAATACATACTTTTTCCAGCAGCAATAATCCTAACTCTTGCACACAACCAGACGCTTCAGCAACGGCATAAACATCATCATTATGAATACTGCCATATACTTTATGATGCCAGACAATTTGAGCCTCCACGGCATATAAGGAATCATCAGATAAATTAATAATAGGCTGATACTTAACATCAAAGCCATTATTTATGATCATGTCTTCTATTTCGCGGCGCATTTGGAAATGCATTAAGGCATTGTCATTTTGCCCTTTTGAGAAACATCCAATAGGTGAACCTGTTGACCAAGCTTTAATGATTGATGCTTCTGCATTTTTTAGTAGTGACTCACAATCCAAACCCTGATCGGGATAATATGAAACACCTTGACGAATATCGAACTTAAAGCTGTTCTCACCAATAATAATTGGCTCCTGATTAACCTTGTCTATTTTAGCTGACACCACATCTAAGGCCTCACCATTAGGTAAATCAGGCAACAAAATCGCTAAACGATCTTTTGACATTCGAGCCATAGCATCTTCTGCACGCAGGGCATGTTGTAGGTTATTACAATACATTAGCAATATGGTGTTTGCTGTTTCTTCGTCATATCGCTTTGCAATATCATTAATTTGCATAACATCAAGATAAATAACAGCAACGATTAACTTACGGCGACGTGCTCGCCCCATCATGCCTTCGAGTCGATCTTTAGCTAGAATACTGTTAGCTAGTCCTGTGGTTACATCATAATTAGCGAGGTAAGTCCCTGATTTCTGCATTTCTTTTTGCAAGGTAATATCGTTACTGAGCCCAACAAAACACTCTATATTATTATCTTTATCTAATAGAGGGTTTACCGTAAGATCACTCCAATAACTCGCTCCTGACTGACGTTGATGCTTTAATACTCCGCGCCAAGTGTCCTTATCGTTGATGGTTTTCCATAAACTTTTAACGATGTCATCATTAGCATCTTCACTTTTGAGCACAGCGAAATTTTGGCCAACTATTGATTCCTTTCGATATCCCGTCTGATGTTCAAACATCGCATTAACATACAAGATAACACCATCCTTGTCGGTGATAAAGATTGCATGATTGCCCGCGTTATTAACAGCCTCATACGCTCTAGAGATCAGTCCTTGTTCTTTATTTTCAGCAGGATTAAGTTCAAGCAACAAGCCTAATACATAGCCTTTATGGTTACGTAAAGGTTGTTGTTTTAATGTAAACGATAGTTCAGAATTAGGCAGTGAGACTGTGTGTTGTGAATCTTCGGAAGTGGATATTAAAGTGCTAATTTTATGCGGTAATATTGCTCGAGCACGCTGCCCAATAGCTTCCTGTCGCTCTATTTGTAATAAATCACACATCCGTTGATTAACTTGACTAATTACCCCAAAGCTATCCATCATCAGCAGCGCATAGTTTTTTGTATCGAATAATGCATCGGTTAATTCTAAAGATGTATTATGTTCAGAGGAGCTACTCTCATTATTGTTATTCAAAAATTGCAATAACCAAGCTTGTTGGCCTTGATAAAACATACGATTGATTAAAATATTTGAATCATCAGAGTCATCACAAATAAATAATGGCACAGATAACGTCTTACCAGAATCAGTCACATTATCTTCAAATAATTCCATCAGTGGTAAATAAGGTAAATTAATAACATTACCCAATGCAGCCTGGGCGCGATCAAGTCCACTATTAGGTAATAATCGGTGCGCCGCTTTATTACTCGCTATAATATTTAATGTGATAGGTTCAATGATGAGTTGAGCTAATGCATTGTGTTCGAAGAAAAAGTCATCTTCTACAATAGACTCTTCTACTTGATGGTATTTCTTAAGCAACAACCAGCGGTGCCCTTTGGACACTATCTTCTCAAAGGTTAATTCGAATACATCGTGCTTATTTTGTCCAGTTAAAAAAGACAAATCCATATTAAAGGGCTGATCACTTTTCTCGGATAACTTCGATACTAAATATTCATGATCTGTCGTATCGATAAAATCAGATAAAGCATAGTTTACTATAGAGGTATTTTTACTGGACAATAGCTTTTTAAAATCGGAGGAAACATGACAGATATTCAATTTCTGATCTATCACTAATTCGGACAATTCAAACAATCGGCGTAATAAAGCAAAACTGCCATCTTGTAAATCAGACAAGTCTTTTAAAAAATGATTATTCATCGATTAATTTTTTCCCCAACACACAGTGATGATATTAATGAGTTTCCGTAGACAGGCTTCTGCGCTAATTGTTACTATAATCGGCTCTTAAACAAACCAAAAATTACCATGTCATTTACAAATTTTTCTTTGAAATTAAACTTTACAGTAGCGCAGGCGGACAATCAACTGGGCATTTTAGCAATTGATTCTAATGTTGACTGGGATAATTTTCTAGACTTTTCAAAATGGCTGATTTCCATATTAGATGCAAAATTAATCAGTCATGATATGGGGGCTGATATCCATCATGTGGTTTTTGAGTTTGAAGGAACACGATTATTTATCATTTTTGAAGATACAAGTAATAGTTTATGGCTAGAGCTTGATAACAACAACGACACAGAGGTTTTAGCGTTTATTGCGACGTTATTAAACAAATCATGAATACTATCCTCCAAACGAACCAAGATTATTCATTGTTGACGCCCGACTTTATGTTAGATGCCATTGAATCTTTGGAGGTTTTTCCTTCATCTGGTTTATTAGCATTAAACAGTTATGAAAATCGCGTTTATCAATTTAGCTGTGATGATGGCGCCCGTTACGTGGTCAAGTTCTATCGACCGGGGCGTTGGTCGAGCCATCAAATTTTAGAGGAACACCAGTTTAGCATTGAATTATCTGCTCAAGAGATTCCAGTCATTGCACCTTTGGAATTCAATGGCACCACGCTCCAACAGTATAAAGGCTTCTACTTTGCTTTATTCCCCTGTCAAGGTGGCCGACAATTCGAAGTGGATAATCTTGACCATCTTGAGTGGGTCGGTCGGTTTCTGGGCCGTATCCACAAAGCAGGACAATCTAAATCATTCGACCATAGATTACCGCTGTCCTTAGACAACTTTTTGTTTGAACCACAAAATTTTCTATTAAATTATGACGAAATACCCGACTATTTACGTTTGCCATTTGATACAGCACTTAACTTGTTGGTTGATTTGACACAAACAATGTTTAGAAATGCCGGGGATTTTGCAACTCAACGATTATTTGGCGATTGCCATCCTGGCAACATTTTATGGACAGACAATGGTCCTCATTTTGTTGATCTAGATGACAGTGTTACAGGCCCAGCAATTCAAGATCTGTGGATGATGCTCAATGGTGATAAACACGAACAAGCCATTCAACTAGATGTATTGCTTGAAGGCTACAGTGAGTTCTGTGATTTTGACGCAAAAGAATTGCAACTTATTGAGCCACTGCGTGCGATCAGAATGGTAAATTATATGTATTGGCTCGCCAAACGATGGGATGATCCAGCCTTTCCACATAACTTTCCGTGGTTTAATACTGCCCAATATTGGGAACAACAAGTTTTAGCGCTTAAAGAACAAATATCGTCACTGCAAGAGCCAGCGCTTCGGTTGCCGGGTCAGTTTTAAAAGAAAAAAACACCCTCCAGAGAACTTAATCGTGGTTTGTTAATCTTTGATACACAAGAATCGATTATCATTAGTGGCAAATGAATTGATTAATGATAATCTTACTAAAAATTTAGGAATATATTTCAATGAAAAAATTTGCATTACTCTTTATCGCACTCATCCTGAGCCCTTTAACCCAAGCAGCCGACTTTAAAGAAGGCACTGATTACTTTGTAATAAACAAGGTCGCAACAGCAAAACCTGAAGTCGTTGAATATTTTTCTTTTCTTTGCCCAGCCTGTTTTCGCTTTGAGCCTTTAGTAGCCGATTTGAAAAAAAGTTTACCAAATGATGTCACGTTTCGTAAAAACCATACTGAATCTATGGGAGGAAATGTCGGCGTTGAAATGGCAAAAGCCTTTGCTGTTGCTAGCCTTTTAAAGAAAAAAGATGAAATGCTTCCGAAAATATTTAACGCAATTCACGTTCAGCGTTTACCAATAGCTAACATTAACGATATGCAGCCTTTATTTATGGATGCCGGCATTAGCGAGAAAAAATTTAACTCTGCTATTAAGAGTTACAAATTAAAACGCACGACTGATCAAATGCGTCAAAATACTAAAAAATTCCAAATTAATAGCGTTCCTTCTTTCATTATTAACGGTAAATACAGGGTTAATAATGAAAAAATTACCAGCGCAGAGCAATTCAAATCGTTAGTATTATTTTTATCTCAGAAGAAAGATTAATCTGAATTACACTTATCGATAAACATAAAAAACGCCTCCAATTTGAGGCGTTTTTTTTATGTGTAATTTTCAACAATATTTATTATTTAATGCTATTGAGTAACTGTTGCTTCTGTGCCCACTTCTCATTTAACCATTGCTGAAAGTTCGCTCGATATTCTTTATCATCGTAATCACCAATAAGCGTGTTATTAATCTCTTCAACTTTGACCTCAACATTAACTTGTTTAACTTTACCTGTTATAAACTCCCAGAATGTAGGAATACCCGCAGGGTATGCAATGGTCACATCAACGAGCTGATCCAAGCGTCCAGACATGGCATTAAGTGCAAAGGATAATCCACCAGCCCTAGGCATTAACAACGATTCAAACTGACGTCCCTGCTGTTCATTTTTGGCAGGAGTAAAACGCGTTCCTTCAACAAAATTTACAACGCTAACAGGCTTTAATTGAAATTTTTGACATGATTTTTTTGTCGCTTCAATGTCTTTTCCTTTTAAATGTGGCTTCTTAGCCAACAACGCCTTGCTGTAACGTTTCATAAACGGAAAATCAAGTGCCCACCAAGCTAACCCAATGATAGGAACATAAAGTAATTGTTGCTTTAAAAAGAACTTAAGAAAGGGAACCTTGCCATCTAAAACGCGTTGCAGAATCAAAATATCAACCCACGACTGATGATTGGCAATAATCATATACCATTGTTTCGTTGATAGCTGTGGAAATGATGAAACATTAATGGTCGTACGGCTAAATATACATTGATTCAACGAATTCACTTTAACCCAACCACTGGCACAGCCATCAATCGCATAACTCAATAGTTGCTGTAGAGGCTTGAAAGGGATTAATTTAACGACGGCCAATACAACAATGGGTATCACCCAAAATATCGTATTCATCAGATAACCACACGCAGCAAACATTCCATTGATAAACGACATACAAACTCCTTTCAAAAGAGCTTGATTTTAACCAAAAGACAACTGGTCTGACAACTTTTTTATGCTGTATTTAGTTCAGAGGTCATAAAATCGATGAAACATCTCACTTTAGCAGACATATATTTACGGCTTGGATAAACAATAAAGCAATCGATGGTGTAATTATCATAATCACTAAATACTTCAACTAACTGACCAGACTTTAACTCTTTCTCAACGTTAAGCATGGGGATACGGGTAATGCCTAATCCAGCCAAGCAAAACGCCGTTTTCATATCAGAAAGATTTGATAAGATTCTAGGTTCTAACTTCACCACTATTTTCTCACCATCAAGGCCTACATAATCCCAAACTTTCGGATTAGCCGAATTCTTATAACCAATAATGTCATGGTCGACCAGCTCGTTGGGATGCACAGGCATGCCTTTTCGGCTGATATACTCCGGTGATGCCAAGGTAATATCATTGGATCTCATGATACGTTTGCAAATGAGATTAGAGTCTTCGAGCTTGCCTGATGCTCGAATAACCAAATCATAACCACCATCAATAATATCAACCTTGGTATCTGACAGCTCAATATCAAGATTTACTTGGGGGTATTTAAGTAAAAATCCGGTAAAGATTGGCTCAAAACGAGAAACACCAAAACTTACTGGGCAACTAATTTTCAATGTACCTTGAGGTTCTTTTTTAGCGCCATCTAAGGCTTGTTCTACCTCAGATAAGTTCTCTAATATTTGCATGCATTGCTGATAGTATAACTGACCTTCAGGTGTCAATTTTAGTGTTCTGGTCGTTCGATTAAGCAATCGCACACCCAACCTAGATTCAAGCTTATTAACTTCTTTACTAATATACGACGTAGAGTGCCCTGTTTTATCAGCTGTCTTCGTAAAGCTGCCATTAGTTACTACTTGAGAAAAAATAACCACACCGTCAAGCATTTTACTATCAGTTACCATCATAAAATCCTATTAAATTTGCGCCGCAACAACCGATATTTCAACCAATAAAGCCTCACGTGCCATGCTTGCTTGAACACACGCCCTTGCAGGTGCTGCGCCTTCGGGTACCCAAGCATCCCAAACCGCATTCATCTGCGAAAAATCTTTCATATCCTTAATATACAAAGTAGCTGACAATAAGTGATGACGATCGCTGCCAGCTTGAATCAATAATTCATCCACCTTGTCCAACATGCTTTGTGTTTGCAGCTCAATGCCTTCATTAGCATCCTTACAAACCTGACCACATAAATAGATAGTGCCATTGTGCTTTACAATACGGCTCATTCGTTGCTTTGTTTCTATACGTTCAATCATTGCTATTAACCTTTATCACTGCAATATAATGATTGAATTGTAACAACTTCTTCGCCAGAGTCCCTACCCTTTTAAATTTTTTAATAATCTATCCATTGCTCTATAACCCAATGCTTCACTGAGGTGACTGCGATTAATACCTTCACTACTTGCTAAATCGGCAATAGTACGGGCAACTTTAAGAATGCGGTGATAGGCACGCATCGATAAATGCAGTTTTTCAATCGCCATTTCAAGAAACGCATTGTCATCATGATTCAGTTTACAATATTGTGAAATATCTTTGCTCGATAGCAATGCATTGGGATAAACCTGTCTTGCATGCATGATCTTTCTTGCCCTAGCAACGCGCTCCCTCACAATAGCGCTATTTTCACCATCTATAACATTCCTTTGGGCACCTTGGGGTAAGCGAGGCACATCAATGGTGAGATCAAAACGATCTAAAAAGGGACCGGATAATTTTGATAAATATTTGAGAATTTGATCTGTGCTGCTACGACTGTGCTCTCCAACCTCACCGCAAGGGCTTGGGTTAAGCGCCCCCAGTAATTGAAACTTCGCTGGGAAAGTCACTTTTCCCGCCGCTCTAGAAATTGAAATTTCACCAGATTCCATGGGCTCTCTTAATGAGTCCAACACCTTGCGATCAAACTCAGTCATCTCATCTAAAAACAAAACACCGCGATGTGCTAACGAGATATCACCGGGCCGCGGATTACTACCACCACCCACTAATGCCACCGACGAGCTTGAATGATGTGGGGAACGAAAAGGAGGTACTAACCAATCATTCACCGAAATTTGCAAGCCCGATGTTGAATGAACGGCGGCGACTTCTAACGCCTCATCAAAGGTCAATGCCGGTAAAATCGTGGGCAACCGGCTTGCCAGCATCGTTTTCCCAGTGCCTGGAGGACCAATAAATAACAAGTTATGGGCGCCTGCCGCTGCAATTTCTAATGCTCGTTTAGCTAATGATTGTCCAATAACATCTTGTAAATCAATATAATCATTTGGCGGTTTAATCACATGAGCTTTTGCCGTCTCTAATGCCTGTTGGCCATGTAAAAAAGCTGTCACCTCCAATAATTGACTCGCTATTTTATTCTCAGACTCCTCTAATAGTGCCACCTCAAATTGATTTTGACTGGGGGCAATAACATATCTATTCACTTTATTAGCGGCCAATGCCGCCGGTAATACGCCCAATATACTTCGCAGCGCTCCCGATAATGCCAACTCACCATAAAACTCATACTGACCGATAAGCTCAGTAGGTACTTGTTCGGCAGCTGCTAAAATACCAATAGCGATAGCCAAATCAAATCGCCCACCTTCCTTAGGTAAATCAGCAGGCGCTAAATTAACAGTAATGCGCTTAGCCGGAAATTCAAAGCCAGCGTTAATTAATGCACTGCGTACCCTGTCTCTCGATTCTCTTACCGATGCTTCAGGCAACCCGACAATTGAAAATGCAGGGAGTCCATTACTTAAATGCACTTCCACATTCACAAGTGGGGCTTGAACCCCGACTTTCGCACGACTATAAACAACAGCTAATGACATAACCTATGATCCAGAAATAAACTGATTGATAACAAGCATAGAGCATAGGTGTCATTTTCACCGTAATAGCTATAACTCATAACCAAAATAATTAATATTAATAGCTCACCAACATCTGTTGCTAGGTCATTGTTTAATAAACGATAGAGACTAATATTACGTTCTAGACGTAACCTACTCCTCTGATAGATAGAAATCATCAGTTGTGTTTATAAAACCTTCATGATACAAATTGTCAATACTTAAAGATGTAACAAGCCACTGACTGGCTGTAAGAGAAAATTTACATGCACTTAATAAGCAAATTAGTCCTCATTATTAATATTATCGTCGTGGTCATTAGCACCACAACGTCGGGGACTCGTGCTTAATTAAGCAAAGCAAGTTACATAAAACCCCCGATGCGAAAGTCTCGGGGGTTTTTTTATATAACAACATACAAAATCCTTAGGTAATGATGTTTAAGGGCTTTGTTTTATTCACGTTTTAACAACAGATAGGCATTAACATGCGCGGCGCAGATTTATTAGTAAGTTATTTAAAACAAGAAGGCATCACTACCGTATTTGGTTATCCCGGTGGCGCTATCATGCCTGTCTACGATGCATTATATGACGGTGGTCTTAAACACGTACTTTGTAGGCATGAACAAGGTGCTGCTTTTTCAGCCTTAGGGTATGCACGGGCGAGTGGACAAGTGGGTGTCTGTATTGCAACTTCTGGCCCTGGAGCGACCAATTTAATCACAGGTCTAGCCGACGCTTACATGGACTCTGTGCCTATTGTTGCTATTACAGGGCAAGTCGCTAGTCCTGTAATAGGTACCGATGCTTTCCAAGAAATGGATGTATTAGGTTTATCGCTAGCCTGTACAAAACATAGCTTTATGGTTACCGACAAAAATGAACTAGCGAGTGTATTGCAACAAGCCTTTAGCATTGCAAAATCTGGACGCCCAGGACCCGTATTAGTCGATATTCCCAAAGATATTCAGCTAGCTGAAGTAGAAGCAGCATTAACTGTTTCATCTAAGGACACCATTGCTGAGTTTGATCCTGCCCTAATGGCCAGTGCAAAAGAATTATTAAGCCAAGCTAAGCAACCTATTTTATACGTAGGTGGCGGTGTTGGCATGGCAGGCGCCGTATCGCAGTTACAAGACTTTGTTGATGAGACTGGAATACCTTCTGTTACGACACTTAAAGGCATTGGCGCTATTCCTAATACCAAGCCCTATGCACTTGGCATGTTAGGCATGCACGGGACAAAAGCGGCTAACTTATGTGTTCACGAATGTGATTTATTAGTGGTAATTGGCGCCCGTTTTGATGACCGTGTTACTGGACGCTTAGAGAGTTTTGCTGCGAACGCGCGGGTATTACATCTTGATATCGATCCTGCAGAAATTAACAAATTACGTCAGTCTGATGTTTCTTTATGTGGTGATTTACGTGACATGTTGCCCGCGCTCAGTATGACGATGTCGATTACTCAATGGCAAACTTACTGTCGTGATTTAAAAGAAGAATATAAATGGAATTATGATGCACCATATCGCAGCATCTACGCGCCCAAGTTATTGAATCAATTATCAGAGAAACTTCCAGATAACGCAGTGGTAAGCTGTGATGTTGGTCAACACCAAATGTGGGTTGCTCAGCACATGAACTTTACCCGCCCTGAAAATCATTTATCAAGCTCAGGCTTAGGCACTATGGGCTTTGGTTTACCTGCAGGTATTGGTGCACGCCATGCTCGAGGTCGCCAAGATCCTATTGTTGTCGTATCAGGCGATGGCTCATTTATGATGAATGTGCAAGAACTCGGCACCATCAAACGTGAACAGCTCAATGTGAAAATTGTTTTAATCGATAATCAGCGCTTAGGTATGGTTAGACAATGGCAACAGCTGTTTTTTGAAGAGCGTTATAGTGAAACAATCCTCACAGACAACCCTGATTTTGTCACATTAGCATCGGCATTTAATATTCAAGCTCGTACTATTACCATGCAAGCAGACGTTCAGCCTGCGCTGGATGAAATGCTCAACAGTAATGGCGCATTCTTACTGCATGTGCGAATTAATGAAGCCGACAACGTATGGCCTCTTGTGCCCCCAGGCGCGTCTAATGCCGACATGATGGAGAAAGTATAAATGTCATTACCACACCAACAGCTTAAGCTTATTGTTAATCAGTCTCCTGAAGTGCTTGAGCGTATTCTGCGTGTTGCACGTCACCGGGGCTTTAAAATTGAGTTACTCGATTGGAATAACCAAGCTGGTGAGTTACTGCTTACTGTTTCAAGTTCACGGGCTCTAAATTTACTTAAAACACAGCTAACCAAACTTGTTGATGTCAAAGAAGTCATTGATTTAAACGAGTGATACACACAAATATAGTGAATTTACGCGGGTAAATTCACGGTCCAACTTAAGAATTTATAGCAGTGATACATTCCTGCGCAAGGAAATACAATGGCAAAATTAAGATCAGCAACGAGTACTCAAGGACGCAACATGGCTGGTGCTCGTGCACTTTGGCGTGCAACTGGTATGACAGACAATGACTTTGGCAAGCCAATCGTTGCAGTCGTAAACTCTTTTACTCAATTTGTACCTGGCCATGTTCATTTAAAAGACATGGGACAATTAGTTGCGGGCGCTATAGAAGACGCTGGCGGTGTTGCTAAAGAGTTTAATACCATAGCTGTTGATGATGGTATTGCCATGGGACATAGTGGCATGCTGTATAGCTTACCGTCGCGTGAGCTTATTGCCGATTCCGTTGAGTATATGGTGAATGCACATTGCGCCGATGCCATGGTATGTATTTCCAATTGTGACAAAATTACTCCCGGCATGATGATGGCTGCGATGCGCCTCAACATTCCCGTTATCTTTGTTTCTGGTGGCCCTATGGAAGCTGGTAAAACCAAGCTTTCAGATCAAATCATTAAATTAGACTTAGTTGATGCGATGATTCAAGGCGCCGACAAAAACGTATCAGATGAGCAAAGTGACCAAGTTGAGCGCAGTGCGTGTCCAACCTGTGGTTCATGTTCTGGCATGTTCACAGCTAATTCAATGAATTGCCTAGCTGAAGCCTTGGGCTTAGCCCAACCAGGCAACGGTTCAATGTTAGCAACGCACAGTGACCGTGAAGCCTTATTCTTAAATGCCGGTAAGCGTATTATGGATATGTGTGAAGCCTTCTACAAAAATGATGATCCCCTTGCTTTACCAAGAAATATCGCCAACAAAAAAGCATTCGAAAATGCCATGACATTAGACATCGCTATGGGCGGTTCTACAAATACGGTACTTCACTTAATTGCTATCGCGCAAGAAGGTGAGGTTGATTTCACCATGGATGATATTGATCGCCTCTCTCGTCAGGTACCTCAACTTTGTAAAGTAGCCCCTTCGACTCCAGATTATCACATGGAAGATGTGCATCGTGCAGGTGGTATTGTGGCTATTTTAGGAGAGCTTGCTCGCGCTGGTTTAATGCATACCGATATTCGTAGTATGTTAGGTTTATCACTGCAAGAAGTGATTAATCAATATGATGTTACTTTGACAAAAGATCAATCGATTAAAGATTTTTACCGTGCTGGCCCTGCGGGTATTCGTACGACTAAAGCCTTTAGCCAAAGTTGTCGCTGGGACACGCTAGATGACGATCGCGCTAACGGGTGTATTCGCAGCATCGACAATGCATTTAGCCTAGAGGGCGGATTAGCCGTATTATCGGGTAACCTAGCAACCAACGGCTGTATAGTCAAAACCGCTGGTGTTGATGATGATAACCTTACATTTACTGGCCCTGCACGTATCTTTGAGAGCCAAGACAGTGCTGTAGCGGGTATTTTAGGCGATAAAGTTGTCGCCGGTGACGTAGTTGTTATTCGTTACGAAGGTCCTAAAGGCGGTCCGGGTATGCAAGAAATGCTTTATCCAACCACCTATTTAAAATCACGTGGACTCGGCAAAGCCTGTGCGTTAATCACCGATGGCCGTTTTTCTGGTGGGACGTCAGGTTTATCAATTGGTCATGTTTCTCCTGAAGCGGCATCTGGTGGTGATATTGCTCTCGTTGAAGAAGGCGACATCATTAATATCGACATCCCAAATCGTTCGATCGCCATTGATATTAGCCCTGTAGCCTTGGCTGCTCGCCGAGTTGCTATGGAAGCCAAAGGGAACAAAGCTTGGAAACCAGCAACACGTCAACGTGAAGTCTCTACCGCCTTAAAGGCCTACGCCATGTTAGCGACTAGTGCCGATAAAGGTGCTGTGCGTGATACTAGCGTGTTTGATAAGGAAGGTTAATGTCAACGCCTACGCAAGATACCGCTAAACTCAGCGGCTTGGAGTATCTGACTAAGATACTCCAAGCTCCTGTATATGATGCGGCGGTTGTGACACCGCTAGCACCATTGCCAAAATTATCGACTCGTTTTAATAATGAAATTTTATTAAAACGTGAAGATAAACAACCTGTATTTAGTTTTAAATTACGCGGGGCTTATAACAAAATAGCTCAGCTTACTAGCGCGCAACTATCCAATGGCGTAGTAACGGCTTCGGCGGGTAACCATGCGCAAGGTGTTGCTTTATCGGCACAAAAAAGAGATACAGCAGCCACAATAGTTATGCCATTAACGACTCCTGAAATAAAAGTTGAATCCGTTAAACTACTTGGCGGTAACGTGGTACTGCATGGCGATAGTTTTGATCAAGCCAATGCTTATGCAAAAAAACTATCATCCGATAAAGGCTTGGTGTTCATTCCCCCATTCGATGATGAAGACGTCATTGCGGGCCAAGGCACTGTAGCCATGGAATTGTTGCAACAACACCGCCAAATAGACAAGATTTTTGTACCTGTCGGTGGCGGTGGTTTAATTGCTGGCATTGGCGTTTATATTAAAATGGTTCGTCCTGACATTAAAATCATTGGTGTTGAGTCACAGGATTCAGCCTGTTTATGTGCGGCATTAAAAGCAGGAAAACCTGTTGATTTAGAGCGTGTCGGTTTATTTGCAGACGGCGTTGCCGTCAAACGTATAGGTAGTGAACCTTTTCGTTTGGCAAAAGACTATGTTGACGACATGATCACCGTCTCAAGTGATGAGATTTGCGCCGCGGTTAAGGATATTTTCGAAGATACTCGCGCTATTGCAGAACCTTCTGGCGCCTTAGCCTTAGCTGGATTAAAAAAATATAGCGCAATGCATCAACTTACAGAGCAATCTTTAATTGCCATATTGTCTGGTGCCAATGTCAATTTTCATGGTCTACGTTATGTGTCAGAGCGTTGTGAATTAGGTGAGCAAAAAGAAGGTGTAATGGCTGTTACCATCCCAGAACAAAAAGGCAGTTTTCGCCGTTTTTGTCAGCTTATTGGTGGCCGTGCTATTACCGAGTTTAATTATCGTTTTTCAAATCGTCAGCAAGCTAACATTTTTGTTGGCATGCGGTTGGCTAATGGCGAAACTGAACTTAACACCATGATTGAACACTTGAAGCAGCAGAATTACCCGGCTCAAGATTTGTCACGCAACGAGTTGGCAAAACTGCATGTACGTTATATGGTTGGCGGACGACCACAAGAAGCGATAAATGAACGACTCTTTAGCTTTGAGTTTCCTGAGTCGCCTGGCGCCCTCACCAACTTTTTAGCCACGCTGGGAGAGAATTGGAATATTACACTATTTCATTATCGTAACCATGGCGCGGCATTTGGGCGAGTTTTAGCGGGTTTTGAGCTAGAAGACGCACAGTACGATGAGTTTATTACGCATTTACAGCAGCTTGGTTACCAGTATAAAGATGAAAGCAGCAACCCTGCTTTTAATACATTTTTAACCCACTAAAGGATTTTTGCATGACTATTACTTCATTTCATCCAACCCCACGTACGTTAATGGGACCAGGGCCTAGCGATGTTTCTCCTCGAGTTTTACAAGCGCTAGCCAGACCAACCATTGGACATTTAGATCCTGAGTTTGTCGGCATGATGGATGAAGTGAAAAGTTTACTGCAATATGCTTTTCAAACTAAAAATGAATTCACTATTGCCGTCTCCGCACCAGGCAGTGCAGGTATGGAGACATGTTTTGTGAATTTGGTAGAGCCCCAAGATAAAGTGATTGTCTGTGTTAATGGCGTCTTTGGTACCCGAATGGTGGAGAATGTTGAGCGTTTAGGTGCAACAGCCATTATTGTTGAAGATGATTGGGGGAAACCAGTCTCCATTAACAAAGTAACACAAGCACTAAGCAATCACCCTGACGCCAAATTCTTAGCCTTTGTGCACGCAGAAACATCCACGGGAGCCCTCTCTGACGCAAAACCATTGTGTGCACTGGCACAGCAACATGATGTCTTAACCATTGTTGATGCCGTAACATCACTTGGCGGTGTAGAACTACGCGTTGACGAATGGGGCATAGATGCCATTTATTCAGGCAGTCAAAAGTGCTTATCTTGCGTACCTGGTATTTCTCCAGTGAGTTTTGGCCCTCGGGCTATTAACAAGCTAAATCAACGTCAAACAAGAGTACCTAGTTGGTTTCTCGACCAAACGCTCGTAATGAACTATTGGAGCGGTGAAGGAAAACGCAGTTACCATCACACAGCGCCTGTAAATTCGCTTTACGCTTTGCATGAATCCTTAGTTATGTTGCAAGAGGAAGGCTTAGAAAATGCGTGGGCGAGGCATCGCGCTCAACATGAAAAGTTAAAAGCCGGACTAAAAGCACTGAATATCGACTTTATTGTCGACGAGGCACATCGCTTGCCCCAACTTAATACAGTTGTTATTCCCGAAGGTGCTGACGACGGACAAATTCGTAGTACACTACTAACCGAATTTAATTTAGAGATTGGTGCAGGCTTAGGGACATTAGCAGGCAAAGCATGGCGCATTGGATTAATGGGCTATGCGGCGCGCAATGAAAACGTAGCTTTATGCCTAGCCGCCTTACAATCAGCACTTAACAGAAAATAAGAGAGTTATGATTAAAGTACTAGTCAATGGCGCAAATGGGCGCATGGGTAAAGAAGCAGTTAACGCAATCAATAACGATAATGCACTTTCTTTAGTGGGTGAAATTGATTATAAAGATGATTTAGCCGCTTCTATCAGTAAATTTAAACCGGATGTTGTCGTTGATTTTACCGCCGCATCAGCAGGTTTTGAAAACACAAAAACAATTCTCAATAATGGCGCTTGTCCTGTTATTGGTACCAGCGGTTTTTTAGAGACTCAAGTGCAAGAATTACAATTGTTATCAAAAGAAAAGTCCCTCGGTGGACTAATTGCCCCTAACTTTAGTGTCGGCGCGGTGCTTATGATGAAATTTTCGGCTGAGGCCGCTAAATACTTACCCGACGTAGAAATTATTGAAGCACACAGCCCTCAAAAAGAAGAGAGCCCTTCTGGTACAGGTCTACGAACCGCAGAAATGATTGCACAATCTCGAACATTAGCGCCACAAGAGACTAGCGATAAAGAGCTATTTGACGGAGCTCGTGGTGCACAATTACATGGCGTTAAACTCCATTCAGTACGTTTGCCCGGCGTAGTAGCGCAACAAACTGTCTTCTTTGGTGGTTTAAGTGAAACACTTAAGATTGAGCATAACTCTCAGCACCGCGAATCGTTTATGCCGGGGGTTGTTTTAGCCTGTAAAAAAGTTATTGAACGCAATCAACTTGTTTATGGATTAGAACATCTCATGGACTAAGTATAAATTCCTACCTATTTGCAGTTAGCGTCTATACTTATATTTCATATTTTCGCTAATTTAAATTAGGTAAAGCATGAAACTTTGGATCGCGTTATTCATACTTGCCGCAAGCTTTTTTGCTGCGGCAAATAACCTATCAAGTATTGATGCCATTAACGCTGATAAGATGAATAATGCTTCATCTATTAATAATCAGCAGCCTCCCCTATTTGAAGCTTTAACCTCACAAGAGTTAGCATGGCTTGACGCCAACCCAAATACAACGATTGCAACAGCGCACAGCTGGCACCCTTTTATTTTTGTCGATCACAATGGGCAGTTAGCTGGATACAATGTCGATCTCATTGCATTGATCAATAAAAATCTCAGCACAAGTTTCTCCATTAAGCGTTATTCATCATGGTCTGATGCTTATGAACTCTTAATGGAAGGAAAAATACCCGCTTTAATGTCTGTAACACCTACAGCTGAACGGGGAAAGGTTCTCGCATTTACACCAGTCTATAACTTTACGCCTCAACATATTGTAACCCACAAGAGCAACCAAGATATTTCATCAATAGAAGACCTTGCAGGAAAAAGAGTGGCGGTATTTAAAAATCATTTGGTCACTGATTTTTTAAAGAAAAGCGTTAAGACCAAATCATTGCACTTCATTGAGCGAATTAACGAAGGTTACTCACTGCTTATAGCAGGTAAGGTGGATGCTAGCATCTTAAGCAATGCAGATAGTGATAAAGATAAATATAAGGGTCTAAAAATTGCTGGCACCATATTTAACCATTCAGGAAACCTCTCGATAGCCAGTCATAAAAGCGAACCTACGCTAAATACAATTCTTAGCAAAGGGATATTATCAATCTCGAAAGAGCAGCTCAACAGCCTCAATTTAAAATGGAACAAATCTGATGAAGAGAATACTTTTTATACTGATGATGAGCTTGATTATATTAAGCATAACCCAATTGTTAAGCTGGGAATAAACAATTGGAAACCAATAATATTTTCTGAACAAAATCAGACAGTAAACGGGATATTGGGCGATATTCTCAATAAAATAACCAAGACCTCAGGTTTAATTTTTGAGCCAGTAATCGGCTCAACAGAAGAGTTATCACAGCACTTCCTTCATAATGAGATTGATGTTTTACCCACAGAGTTCAATCACCCAACGCTCAATGACACCAATGAATATACCCCTAATTATCTAACCATTAACTCATCACTGTTCATTAATGAAAGTAACAATAATGTTCGTTCATTTGAGGATTTGAACCATAAAAAGCTTGCTATATTATCTAATAATCGGCACAAAACAATGATTAAAAAGCTCTTCCCAAAAGTAGAGTTAGTTCATCCTGCAAACTTAATTGAAGCGTTAAAACTTGTCACTAATGGACAAGTAGCCGCCTTGTGGGAGGCGAACCCTATCATTGCTAGCATCATTAAAAATGAGCATGTTCATGGGGTGAAACAAATCTCTCAACCAGATACTCTTCCAAATGCGCTATCAATGAAGATACAACCAACAGCTCCCATCTTACGAAGTATTTTAAACAAATCGTTAATGTTAATCAGCCAATCTCGTAAAAAAATCATCGTCGATGATTGGGTTCAATCAACTCATCTGAAGGCAGGTGTAAATCTGGCTTTGGGTATAGGTAGAGAGCCTTTTACACTCGAACATCCAAATATCAGGGGTATTGAGTTTGATCTGATGTATCGCATTCTAAAACATCAAGGTATTGAGATTTATAACACGATTAATTTATCTGAGCCCTTACTTATACAGTCCCTTTCAAATAATGCGCAACTGGATGCTAAAGTGACTGTCAAACCCCAAAATGATCAATACTTTTATTCAGATCCCTTTATCTCATTTAATAACGTGGTGGTAAGTCGTCAACAAGACCATTTGAATTTCATGCACCCTACTGATTTGAAAGGTAAACATGTTCTCGCTTTTTCAGGAGCTTCAAAATACCTAGGGCAAGCCTATCATGCGCTATTTAATATTCATGATCGGCCGGACCATTATCGGGAGTATAAATTTCAGCAACAACAAGTAGAGGCTTTTATTAAAGGCACTGCAGATGCGATCGTTATTGATTTGGACATATTTAAATGGTACGCAAAAAGTTTAGGTCATAATGATCTAAGTGATTATCGCACCCATGATATTTTTCATAAAAATAATACCTTTACAGTTGGCTTTCGTGATAAATATTTGCGGGACCGGTTCAATATAGGGCTAGAACATATTAAAGCAAGCGGTGAATATCAATATATCATTGACCAATACTCACATAACTTAGTCCAAAGCAAAGTTGATATTTCACAGCTATTTTCTGCCATTATTGCCAATGATTTATTTACTAAAGATACACTGCCACTTAAAAATCTACTCGACAAGCTCGTCAGTCTCCCTTTCATTGAGCGTATTGATGTACTGGATAATCAGAATAACCTGATCGCACAGTCTATTTCGACCGCTAAAAACCCCTATTTTAAGCAACAAAACATCATTAATATTTTTGATAAATTGGCAACGACCAAAGGTTACTTGAATGTATACTTTAACGATGAATACATAAAGAGTCATTACCACAACACCTCTCTGATTCCAGATCTTCAGTTTTTTAGTGACATGAAACGTTTTAAGTACATTTCAGCTATTTATCGACGATTAAACCATATAAATAATGCTTTAAATTTCTCTATCCAAGAGCAACGATATTTAGATAGTCACCCCATAATTAAGTTTTCAGAAGTCAATTGGCGTCCATTATCAATCGTTGAAAATGGCAAATTCAGTGGCTTGATGGCTGATTACATGGACATCATTAGTACCAAAACAGGCATCGAGTTTACTCTCAAAAAAGAAAAAACATGGCCTGATGTCATCACTGCATTTCAAAAACATGAAATAGACCTTATACCCGGCATTACTGATATAGAACAACATGCTTCAAACGGTCTAATTTCTAATGAGTTTTCCTTTTTTAATTTTGCCATCATCATGGGAGAGAATGCGTCATTTGTTGATACCTTGAGCGATCTCACAGGAAAGAAAATAGCGCTACCCAAGGATGACCCTATCTATTACTTCATTAAAAAGAAATACCCTGAGGCTCAAATTATTGAAACAGACTCAATGAATCAAGCGCTAATATTAGTCTCACAACACAAAGCGGATGCTTTTATTGGGCATATGGCAGTGGCTATTTATCAACTAGAAACCCGTTTTCCTCACCTTAAAATTGTTGGTCAGCTTGATACCGGATTTTCACATCGCATTTTAGTTCACAATGACCAACCCATCCTCCTTTCAATAATAAATAAGGTCTTATCCTCCATCGATGATTCGACACACGATGAAATTCGTCAACGGTGGGTCAAACGCAGCATTAAAACAGCCATCGATTATCAAATTTTATATATCATAGTGCTGGTATTCTCCCTCATTTCGTTGGTATTTATTTATAGCTATCGACGAATTAATAGGGCTAGTAAGCAAGTCGAAAAAAGTCACGATAAATTATCGCGCAGTATGCTTGCCCTTGAAGAGCAAAAGAATATTTTTGAAACCTTATTTTACGAAACAACAGATGGGTTATTGCTGATGAAAGAGGGGCGTTATATTGATTGTAATAATTCCGTTCTAGTGATGCTTGGTTACCAATACAAAGAGCAACTAATTGGTCAGAGTCCCTCAGGCATTTCGCCTCTTTATCAACCCTGTGGCTCAGAGTCGAAATTATTATCCAAGCTTATAGAGCGACAATGTAAAACACAAGGCCACAATAAATTTGAATGGGTATTTCAAGACATCAAGCAGGTAAGTTTTTGGGTAGAAATTGTACTGACGACAATCACTTTAAATAATGAAGAACTCGTTCATATCGTGTGGCGTGACATCAGTGATAAAAAACAATTAGAGCAAGAAAACTTTAAGCATAACTCACAGCTCATCAGCGCAAATAAAGAACTTGAGCGCTCTATAAAACATCTAAAGAATGCGCAACAACAGCTTATTGAATCCGAAAAAATGGCTAGTCTGGGCGGCTTGGTTGCAGGCGTCGCCCATGAAATAAATACCCCCGTTGGTATTGGGTTAACCGCTGTGACGCACTTTTTGGAGATTAATAAAGATATTCGAGAAAAGTATCAACAACAAAACATGAAGAAAAGTGACTTTACTAAATACCTTGAAGCATCTAAAGAAATAGCCATACTGCTTAATCGAAATTTGGAACGCACGGCACAATTAGTCAGTAGCTTTAAGCAGGTATCAGTCGACCAAACGTCAGATCAATCTAGAACCTTCAATGTATCAGCCTATATCAATGAAATATTAACCAGCATCTATCATGTCATTAAAAATACAAAAATTAAGATTAGTGTTTCGTGCGATGATAAATTAACCATCACCAGTTTCCCCGGGGCTATTTCTCAAATTATTTCCAACTTAGTGATTAATGCTAGTATTCACGCTTTTCCTTCACAAGAAGGCACTATTAGTATTGAAGTCACTCATGTGAAAGAAATACTAACACTCGTTATAAAAGATAACGGTATAGGCATATCACAGCATAATATCAGTAAAATATTCGAGCCATTTTATACAACCAATAGAGATAACGGTGGTAGTGGCTTAGGTTTGAATATCGTATATAACATTGTTACAACACAGCTTTCTGGCAGTATTAGGTGCGATAGTGAAATAGACAATGGCACCACTTTCACCATTAATTTATCTGTTGTAATCAATGAAGAATGATTAGTTGCAATCACCACTAGCTCCCCTTATTGTAAACTTTATACTCACTCAGCATAAAACATTCAATAACTTTTAGGTGACAACAATGACAACTAAACAACACGGCCAGTTTTGCTGGTTAGAGTTAACAGCTATCGATTGGAAAAAAGCTAAAGAATTTTATTGCCAACTGTTTAATTGGCGCGCAGAAGATGAAGACATTGGTGATGGTATGTTTTATACCACAATGTTTGTAGATGATAATGTTGTAGCCGCTATGTTTCAACGTACACCAGAACAAGAAGAGCAAGGGGTCATGACCAATTGGTTATCCTATGTGGCTGTAGATAGTGTGGACGACACACTCGAAGTTATGGCACCGTTAAACGCTCAAGTCATTGCTGGGCCGCACAATGTAATGGATGCAGGCAGAATGGCTATCATTGAAGAGCCTAATGGCGCTGTTTTTGCTATTTGGCAAGCTAATCAGCATGCTGGTATTGCATTACGAGATGTACCAAATTCACTATGTTGGACAGAGTTAGCAACGCTTAATCGAGATGACAGCAAAGCATTTTACCATCAAGTATTCAATTGGCAGTTTGATGATAAAGACATGATGGGCATGACCTATACCGAATTAAAATCTGGCGGTTTTAGTGAAGGTGGCATGTTAGAAATGACCGAAGAATGGGGGGATACCCCGCCGCATTGGATGAACTACTTCGCCGTAGAAAATTGTGAGCAAAGCGTCGAAAGTGCCCAAGCACTTGGCGCTACCATATGCGTACCTGTGACTGATATCCCAGAGGTTGGTCGATTTGCTGTGATTAACGATCCTCAGGGAGCAACGTTTTCAATTATTGAGGTGTTACCACAAAAATAACTTTACCCACATTTTTAAAAAGCCCTTTTACTATAAATAATAAAAGGGCTTAATCGTACTTATACTTTAGGGCGAGAGCGTCGGTTACCCGAGGCACCTGTTGGTTTATTTTGCCCACCGTTGCTGCGGCGTTGGTTGCTATTATTCCCTTCGCTTTGCTTATGGCGTGTATTAGCACTTTTAGGCTTATGACCGCGTGAGTTTTCACCAGAACGTTGACCATCTTGATGATCTGTTCTTGGATTCTTATGTCTCTTAGGCTTACTCGCTCGGATAGGTCGGGTATCTAATTCAGTTTCAGGCACGCGATGTAGCGCTTCAAACCCTGGAATTTCTTTACGTGGAATAAGCATCTTAATGAGACGCTCAATATCTTTAAGTTGCTGCATCTCATCGTTACTCACTAAAGATACCGCTTCACCAGTACGACCAGCGCGGCCAGTACGGCCAATACGATGCACATAGTCTTCTGCAACATTAGGTAAATCAAAATTAACAACATGAGGAAGCTGTTCAATATCAAGCCCTCGCGCTGCAATATCCGTTGCTACCAGTACTTTAACAGAACGGTCTTTAAATCCTGCTAGCGCTTTCGTTCTTGCACCTTGGCTCTTGTTACCATGTATCGCTGCGGCGCTATGACCACTCGCTTCTAATTGCTTGGCAATACGGTTTGCACCATGCTTAGTTCTTGAGAATACTAAGACTTGCTCCCATGCATTATCTTCTATCAAGAAAATAAGTGCTTGGGTCTTGCGTCCTTTATCTAATGGACACATCCATTGCTCAATGCGTTCAACCGTTGAGTTTTCAGGAGTAACCGATACTTCTACAGGATTATTTATCATTCCTTTAGCAAGTTGACGGATATCAGCTGAAAAGGTAGCTGAAAACATTAAATTTTGGCGTTTTTTAGGCAACATTTTAATAATACGTTTGATGTCATGGATAAACCCCATATCCAACATCCGATCAGCTTCATCTAAAACTAATACTTCTAACTGATCAAAACGTACGGCACGTTGATTATATAAATCGATTAAACGCCCAGGTGTTGCTACTAAAATATCAACCCCACCGCGTAACTTTTGCATTTGAGGGTTAATCTTAACGCCACCAAATACTACTGCAGACTTTAGCGGTAATTTTTGGCTATACATAGCGACATTTTCGGCAACTTGAGCAGCAAGTTCTCGAGTTGGTGTCAATATTAAACAACGCACTTGGTTAGATGTAGCTGGCTGACCGCTTCTTAAATTTTCTAAGATAGGAAGGGTGAATCCAGCTGTTTTTCCTGTGCCTGTTTGCGCCGCAGCCATCACATCCTTACCTGCCAATACCGCTGGAATAGCCTGAGCTTGAATAGGAGACGGTGAGTCATAGCCTTGTTTGGCTATTGCTTCAAGAATTTGTGGGCATAAACCCAAGTCTGAAAAACTCATATAAATAAACTCGTATATTGGTTAATTCATCATTTGATGAAGGAAAGTCTGTGTGACCCAAAAAGCGGGCTAGTGTACAGCAACATTAACTATTGAGCTAATAATACTCGTTAGATTTATCGTATTAATCATGCCCGGCTAGCTGTTATTACCTGCATAGACTAAAAAAGCCAATATCAATGATATTGGCTTTTGGTATATGCATTAACAAGTTAGTAAGCTTGGCAAGTTTTATAGTATTGATTTAACGCTTCTACTAATCCTTTTACGCCAATCAATCCAATATAAACATTCTTTTGTAATACAGGAAAGCATGTTTGGTCACAAAAGCCTGCCGTATCAGAGACAAGTTTACTAGCCACATCATGAATATTTTCATTTGCGTCAACAGTGACTACATTTGTTTTCATAAACTCTTTAACGCTAGGCGCGCCATCACAAAAGTAACTGTTAGAAAGTAGCGTTTTTAAGCAATCACGTTCACTTAATATGCCGACAACCTGATCATTATCAACTACCACTGCACTGTCTTGACTACTGCCTTCTATTTGGTCGACAGCTTCAGATAACAACGTTGAAGATGTAATTACCGGTGCATTATGTGTTAAAAAATCCTTTACTTTTAAATCAATCATCACTTTATCTCCATCGTTCAAATATATTTTAGGCGAAATGAGCTTCTAAATCATCTGCTCCACCGATATGTGCCCCAGCTATAAATACTTGCGGCACAGTAGTATTTCCTGTCATTGCACGTAATGATAATAAACTAGCATCAGAACCGATAACAACCTCTTCAAATGGTAAACCTTTACTATGTAATAATTCTTTAGCTCTTGCACAATGAGGGCAGCCAATTTTAGTAAATAGAGCAACATCTGCAGGTGCTTTTGCTTCACTGTTTATATAGTTAAGCATAGTATCTGCATCTGAAACTTCAAACGGATCACCAGGTTTATTCTCTTCAATGAACATTTTATCAATCACGCCATTTTTAACTAACATCGAATAGCGCCAACTACGCTTACCAAACCCAATATCACTTTTATCAACTAACATGCCCATACCTTCACTAAACTCACCGTTACCATCAGGAATTACAGTAATATTTTCGGCTTCTTGATCGCTTAACCAAGCATTCATAACAAAGGTATCATTTACTGACATACATACAATGTCATCAACACCATTAGATTTCAAAACGTTAGCTAACTCATTATATCGTGGTAAGTGAGTTGAAGAACATGTAGGCGTGAAGGCACCTGGTAATGAGAAAACAACAACTGTTTTGTTTTCAAATAATGATTGAGTTGTAACATCTACCCAATCATTATTATCGCGAGTTTTAAATGTAACGCTAGGAACTGATTGACCTTCTATATTTTCTAACATGTTTTTCTCCAAGTTTTGCAAAGTCCTTCTGCTGAG
>Ga0209292_1001101_pt1 | contig 33756 bp, 32 predicted proteins | sample GOMGulsemesocosm_2_FD_184634 | JGI IMG/M metagenome (GOLD analysis project Ga0209292, IMG submission 184634) | Methane-oxidizing microbial communities from mesocosms in the Gulf of Mexico - GOM9C Gulf of Mexico (SPAdes) (version 2) | ecosystem: Environmental > Aquatic > Marine > Cold seeps...
ATAAATATGGTGATGGATTAATAGAACGTAGGGCTCTATAAACATTAAAATCATCGCCATTAAATTTTTGAGAAAATTGTCGAGAAAGGACTACTTGGAAAACATCTCCTAATTGGCAGTGTTCTTTTCCTTTGGTAACCATGTCTTTAAATTCCTGATCGGTTATATTGGACGCTTGATTACCTTCTAAATTGAAATGATATTGCGGATGATTATTGTTTTTGACCAATCGCTCAATTGTCCCCATTTCAGAAACAGCTCCTTCAGGACAATTTTCTAAAATGGTCATTTCGTTTTTAAAATGATCTATTTGAATGATGAATTGAAATAAGGAATACATCATTTCTGGAGTTGTATTTTTCCTTTTCTTTTCATCTAAACTAATAGTATCAAAATACTGAATAGCATCATAGCTACTGTATCCAAAAATACCGTTCGTTACTTTATCATTTTTTTCAACGTCAAAGGCTGAAATAAAATTTTGTAAACGAGTAGTAACTTCTTTTTTAGAGTTTACAGTTGTTTTTTGCTCATCACCTAAAATACTTGTAGTTACTATACTCTCGTTAGCAGTAAATGTAGCCAAAGGTTTTAAACAGATAAAAGAGAAATTATTCTCGTTACCTTGATAATCAGAACTCTCTAATAAAAAACTATTGTGAAATTGATCACGTAGTTTTAGGTACAAACCTACTGGGGTTATAGTGTCTGATAGACTTGTGGATGTTAGTGTATTTATATTCATTTTAGTTTTGTGTATAAAAAAAAGGCTTACCGAAAACGGTAAGCCTTTTTTATGAGTTATATAAACAGGATACTTAGTTCACGATTATTGAGTTAAATCGGAACCATTGCCAGTTTGTATTATTTGTTATAATTGTAATCATCTTGGGTACAAAGTTATGTAAAAAAAACATTCAAAAACAAATTATTTTTTCAAATTCACAATTCGTTGTAATAAACTCGGGTGTGAATAATGAAACCAAACATAGGTAGAATGAGGTGTGAGGTTGCCTAAACTATTTTTAGAAAGTTTTTTTAATGAGCTAATTAAATCATATGAATTGTGTGTTTCTTTGGCATAATTATCAGCTTGGTATTCAAATTTACGTGACAAACTATTCATGAATAATCCTGTAATTTGAGATATAGGACTGTATAATAATCCGAAAGCAATCATACCAATATGAAAAGATGGAATTTGTACACCTAATGCTTCTGATAAAACCGGACTAGCAATAAATAGCGATAATAACCATAGTGTGAATCCGGTTAATACAGTTGATAAAAGTAGGTTGTAAATAATGTGTTTTCGCTTGTAATGACCTACTTCATGTGCTAATACGGCAACTATTTCATCTTCATCTAAATCGTTTATTAAAGTATCGTATAATGTAATTCTTTTTTGACTTCCAAAACCAGAAAAATAGGCATTGGCTTTTGTACTTCTTTTGGATCCATCAATTACAAATACGTTGTCCAATTGAAAGCCTGCTTTTTGTGCATAAGTTGCAATTTTATCACGTAAAGAACCTTCTTCTAAAGGTGTTTGTTTATTGAATAGGGGTACAATTAATTTTGCGTAAAACATATTCATAAACAAACTAAAAGTAGCAACAAGAGCCCAAGCGTAGAGCCAAAAATTGCTTCCAGCAAACTCGTAGAACCAAATGATAAGTGCTAAAATTCCACCACCAAGTATGGCACTCATTAACCAACCTTTTAGTTTATCGATAAAAAATAATTTTTTAGTAGACTTATTAAAACCAAACTTTTCTTCAATTACAAAAGTTCCGTAGTACGAGAAAGGAGTGGTAATGATGTCTGATCCGATCATAATTATCCCAAAGAAAATTAAGGCAATTAAAATGTTGTTGTCGGTATATGTTCTTGCATAATCATCAACAATTCTAAAGCCATCAAAGAATAGGAACCCTAAAGTAAGTAGTATAGAAAACAACGATGTAATGTTTCCAAATTTGTTATTTGTCAATTTATACGCTTGTGATTTTTTATATTCATCGGCATCATAAACATCTTGTAATTCTGTAGGAAGCTCGTCGTTGTAATGTTTGGAGTTGAGGTAATCTAAAAATTTATCGACTAAAAAATCGAATACTAAAATTCCGATGATGAGGTAAAATATATTTTGTGCAGTCATGAAGTCAATTAATAATTAGCAATGTGTAATTAATGATTAAGTTTTATTAGGACTTCGACAAGCTCAGTCTGACATTCTTTTTTCATGAAAGAAGTACTACTGTCATACTGAGCTTGTCGAAGTGTTTATTCCCCCCTTTTTTTAATTAAATCCTCTTTGACGTTTAGCTTCAAAAATCAAAATTCCTGCAGCAACAGAAACATTCATAGAATCTATTTGTCCTTGCATAGGGATAATAATGTTTTGTTTGGCAGCATTTCGCCATTCTTCACTTAATCCTGTAGCTTCAGTACCTACAACAATAGCAGAAGCTTTTGTATAGTCTTCTTGATGATATTCGTTTGAATTCTGTAATGTAGCTGCGTAAATATTTATATTGTTAGCTTCTAAAAAAGCAATGATTTGGTCTGTAGACCCTATAGCGATTTGATTGGTAAACACACAACCTACGCTAGAACGAATAATATTAGGATTGTATAAATCGGTTTTTGGGTTTGCAATAAAAATAGCATCTACATTAGCAGCATCTGCAGTACGTAAAATAGCGCCAATGTTCCCTGGCTTTTCCGGAGCCTCTGCAACTAGCACCAAAGGTGTATTTGTATTAAAAACAATTGAATCTAAAGAGTTTGATTTCGTTTTTACAATAGCAACAACACCTTCAGTTGAACTTCTGTAGGCTATCTTCTGGTGTACTTCTTTTGATACACTAACAAAGTTAATCTGTTGTTCTGTTATCGTTGTAATTTCATTTTCTGAAACTAAATCTTCATATAGTAAAACAGTATCTATTTCATAGCCTCCGTTTAAGGCGAGTGTTAATTCTCTAACCCCTTCTACGGTAAACACCCCTTCCTTTATACGAAGTCTTGACTTATCTTGTAATTGCAGCACTTTTTTTACCAGTGCATTTTGTGTACTACTTATGTATTGCATAGAGCAAATATACTGTTAAGCTGTTTATTGTCAGTTAAAAAATGTATTTTCGATTAAAATTTTAAAATAAAAGTATTCTTATGAAAAAACTATTACTTTTTGTACTGTTATTGATGGGTGTAACAGTAACTGCTCAAGTAGCTAATCCAGCACCTGATTTAAGTCTTTGTGATCAAGGTACTATTGATGGTATTGAAATTTTTGACTTATCAGTAAATGATGCGCCTATTTTAGGAAGTCAAAATCCAGCAGATTATACGGTATCATATCATTTGTCTTTAATGGATGCTCAAGCAAATATGAATGTATTGCCTGCTATTTATACTAACACTCTTAATCCAGAAACTATATACGTACGTGTTACAGAAACTGCTACAGGGAATTATGACACGACTAGTTTTAATTTGAATGTCGTTACAGCACCCCAAGCATTTCCAATAGGTGAATTAGTATATTGTGATATAGATAATGATGGTTTTGGATATTTTGATTTAAACACAATAATTTCTGGTTTAACTGGGAATATTGCAGGGGTAAATGTTGTTTTTTATGAAACTGAAGCAGAAGCTGATCAAGGTGTAGGAGCTATAGATACTTCTGTATTATATGAAAATGTAGATATAGATGGTGACGGTATTGGTGAAACACAAACGATATATGCTGTATTGTCAGTGATCGGACTTGAATGTACTACAATTGTTCCTGTAAACTTATTAGTAATAGACTCGCCAATTTTACCTTCTGATCCATTAATTTACGCACAGTGTGAGGAAATGCCAAATATTACAGATGGATTGGTGGTTTTTGATTTACCATCATACGAACAAACACATTTATATACAGAAATTATTATAGCAGGTGGAAATACCGCGGATTATTCTTCAACATATTATACAGCGTTATTAGCTAATGGGGATCCTGATCCAACTTCAATAATTGCAAACCCTTCTGCATATGTAAACACAAGTACTCCAGATCAGGTAATTTACGCACAAGTAGAAAACATACTAACTGGTTGTACTTCATTTAAAGTAATTACCTTGCATGTTGATTTATTGCCAACTGCTAATTACACGCCTATTCAAGTTTGTGATGATACCGATGGTGCAACTATTCCAGATGGGATTGTTGTATTTAACTTAGAGGATTATACTGCGAATATAACCGGTGGAGCTACAGATGTTGATGTTTCCTTTTACTTAACACTGGCAGATGCAGAAGCAGGAGCAATCGGAGGAATTAACTTTATTTCAAATCCTACGGCATATGAAAATGTAGTAAATCCACAAGTTGTTTTTTCAAGAGTGGAAAGTACAACAACTGGGTGTTATAATGTTGGAATTCTAAATTTACACGTAAATCCAGATCCTACACCATTATCAACTACAGATATTACTGCCACTTTAGGAGTAATGACTGGTTGTGAGGGCTATGTGTATGGCCAAGGTGCTATTTTTGATTTAACCCAATGGGAAGCGCAAATATTAAATGGTGAGAATGGAGTCTCAGCAGCATATTACACAAGTTTGGATGATGCTGAAGCTGGTGTAAATACCATTGCAAATCCAACAACATATACAAATACATCAAACCCACAAACAATATATATATCGGTAGTTAATGATGGAACAGGAATTGTGCCGTTAACTAATGGAACAGGATGTTATACAGTTGTTGAGTTTGATATTGAATTAGGAGGTTGTGTGTTACCTCAGGACAATTTAACAGTTGAAACTGTAAGTGAAACATGTGTTGGGTTAGATAATGGAATGGTTCAAATTACAGCCAATGAAGCATACTCGTATGAAGTAAATATGTCATTAAACGGGAATGCAATTACAGTGAGCCCTAATATTTTTACGGATGTTATCAGCATTCCTAATTTAACATCAGGAACCTATTACGTATGTGTTACAGCAACTGAAGTTAATGTTACACAATGTTATGATGTATATGTTGAAGCAGTTGAGAATTTAGTTGGTTTTTCTGGAAGAATAGGCAATCTGTATAGTTTAGAGTTAACAGGAAGTAAACAGTATAATGTAGCTATTAATGATGTGCTTACTGAAATTACTGCTGCAACAACAACTGAAGTAATTACTTTTGAGTATGAGCTTTCTGCTGAGGTAACAACTGTAAAAGTTACTACGGATAAGGAATGCCAAGGAAGGTTTGAAGAAACGGTGTTATTAGATGCTGCTAAGTTGGTTATGTACCCTAACCCAGCAGTTAACGAAATTCATTTCTCAACAAATACGGAACTATCATCTGTGGTGGTTTATGATATGTCTGGAAAAGTTGTATTACAAAAAACAAACAATACAAACGCAATTAATGTGTCTGAGTTAGAAGTAGGGCTTTATTTTATAAAGGCTACTTCAGGAACTACCGTGTTTACTTCTAAATTTATAAAAAAATAAAAATGAAAAATTTAATATATCTATTTATAGTTTTATGTATCACTTCATCTTGTAGTAGTGATTCAGACGATGTTGTGTTTAACGCGCTAACAGCAGCTGATTATATTACACCTGCAAATAATGGTGTTTGTGAAGGAACCCTTACTGCTAATCAATCTGGTATTGAAGTGATATTAAGTTGGAATGAATTTTCAGCTAATCCTACGGGAATAACATATACAATTGTACTTACTAATTTAACAACAAGTACATCACAAACTGTTGTTATAGAAAATGGAGTTACGAGTACATCAGTAGTCTTAGAACCTAATACTGCTTATGAATGGATAGTAACTGCTTCAGACTCGTCAGGACAATCGGTTACAGGAGCAACAGGGCAGTTTCATACACCTTATGAAGCATCAACTAATTATGCTCCTTTTCCAGCAACACTAAATACGCCTGCATCTCAAGCAACAGTAGCTGTAGGAAATGTTGTGTTTGATTGGACAGGGAATGATGCTGACACAGGAGAAACAGCAACATTAACATACGATTTGTATTTAAGTACAACTAATCCTCCTGCATTACACACAGCTGGTATAGCTACAACGAATAGTACAGTTAGTTTAACTACTGGTACTTATTATTGGTTTGTGAAAAGTAAGGATGTAAGTGGAAATGCTTCTTATTCATCAACAAGAAGTTTCACTGTTCAATAAATGGTTGTCAAACTGAGCTTGTCGAAGTTTTATTGATTATCTATAAAATAAACTATTTCGACAAGCTCAATATGACAAGAAAATTCCATTTCAGTCAACTTTTTTTTAAGTTATTCGAAAAGGCTACTCATTATGGGTAGCCTTTTTTGTTCCCACCAGAAGTTTTATTGAATCCTAATATTAATTATTTGTATGTTCGAGGTTGTGGACAAATATTTTCCCTTGTGATAGCGTCACTTCGAGTGAAATTATTTGGAATGCAATGGAAATATATTTTGTATCGAGAAGTATTAGTTCTCGATACAATTTTCATTCCGTTTCACTATATGAAAATTACTCGAACTGACGATAAAAATGTAAATCACTTAAGACAGGCTAAAGTTGAGAGTTCTTTAAGTATAAAAAGGTCTCTACTTTAGTCTGCCTTGAGCGATAGTCGAAAGGCTCGACCTGACAGTTATTACAAAGAAGAGCGATAACTACTGAAACAAAATAGAACTTATCTACTGACCATTATAAAAGTTTTTCCAATTTTATGTAACAAATGGGTACACTTTGCGTTCTAATAGTAATATCAAACCATCATTATCATCAATCAAAATAACACTCATCATGTTAAAACAATTTTTTATTGTCTGCTCAGGAGCAGATACCGACCTTTTGGATAACTGTTCAAAAGGCGAACAAACAAAATATGCAGGTATTGGCGCAACCGTCTTTTTTACTGCGGTAATGGCATTTATAGCGGCTAGTTATGCGTTGTATACCGTTTTTGATAATCTTATAATTTCAATTGGATTTGGATTAGTTTGGGGACTCTTAATTTTTAATTTGGACCGGTTTATAGTATCAACTATAAAGAAAAGAGAACGCTTTTTACAAGAATTATTACAAGCCTCTCCTAGAATTTTATTAGCGATGATAATTGCTGTAGTCATTTCAAAACCCTTAGAATTAAAGATTTTTGAAAAAGAGATTAATCAAGTACTCTTGGAAGAAAAAAATACAATGACACTGGACAATAAAGATCAGATAGCATTGCAATACACTCCTAAAATAGCTGAATTAACTGCTCAAATAGAAATTTTTAAAAAGGAAATTACACAAAAAGAAACGGAAGTAAATAGTTTATATAGTACTTATATTGCAGAGGCAGAAGGTAGAGAAGGGACTAAATTACTTGGAAAGGGACTTGTTTATAAAGAGAAACGAGATAAACATGATGCTATGTTGTTGGAGTTACAGGAATTAAAAACTACCAATAAAGAAAAAGTATCAGTTATTGAAGGTCAAATTGCAATACTAAATGATACTTATGAAACTCAATTGTTAACTACGCAACCTATTATTGATGGGTTTGACGGATTAATGGCTCGTGTAACTGCTTTAGGGAAGTTACCTTGGTTGCCATCATTTTTTATTTTTATATTGTTTCTAGCGATAGAGACATCACCAATATTAGCTAAGTTACTAGCACATAAAAGTGAGTATGATTTTAAATTAGAAAATCAAGAGTCTGAAGTTAAAACATGGGTTCAGCAACAAGTTTATGAAAGACAGAATAATTTAAAAACTAATAATGCTATAAGTAATAAAGCATATGCTGATATAAAGGATGCAGAAGAGTCATATCAATATAAAAAGAAAAAAGCAGAAGAATTAATTCGCTTGCAAGCAGATGTGTTTTATGAAAACCAGAAAAAAGCAACGGTGTAAATTATCAAAGAGTAAATATTGTGACGCTATATGTAAGAATAATGTATTAAGGCAGACAACCTATATCAAATAGATATAGAAAATGAAAAAATTTAGTGTTATTGCAATATTGCTTATTAGTCTTTATGGGTTTTCTCAAACTTCAAATAAAGTAAGTGAAGTTCCTGAAGCAAGTATTATAGAACGATTTCCAAATGAGCTAAATGATATGTTTACTGCTCACGGAAATTATGAACACTGGGACTCAATGAATCAATTGTCCTTTGATTTATTAAAAAAAGGTGGAGCAACAGAAACTCATTTAGTAGATTTAAAATCGCGTAAAACATTAATTAGTTCTTCAAAGTTTACTATCGGTTTTGACGGAAATGAGGTTTGGATGAACTCTGATGGAAAATTCCCTATTGAAAGAGCTCGATTTTATCATAACCTATATTTCTATTTTTATGCAATGCCATTTGTACTTGGTGATCCTGGTATTACGTATTCAAAAGTAGCTGATTTACATTTTGAGAATAAAAACTATACAGGATATAAAATTACTTATGGCAGTAATGTGGGTGATTCTCCTGAGGATAATTACTTTGTATATTTTGATAAAAGAACGCTTCAAATGACGTGGTTAGGATATACGGTCACTTATGGAGATGGTAAACCAAGTACAGAAATACATTATATAAAATATACTGATTGGCAAAAAGTGAATGGTTTAGTATTACCAAAGAAGTTACAGTGGTATGATTCAGAAAATAATTTACCTGTAACACCTAGTAATGCAGCAGATTTTGAGAATATTAATGTTTCTGAAAAAATACTTGATGCTTCAAAATTTTTAAAACCTAAAGATGGGATAATAGGAGAAAAATAAAGAGGTTATTTATTTTTATTTAGTTCATAATTAACAATCAAAGCAACAACATAACTATAGCTTTTAATTCCCTTTTGTTGGTTGTTGCTTTTTAGAAATAGGTCATACCCATACTTTAGAACAACTTCCATTGGGTTTTGATAACTATTCCAGAAATCCTGACTTTCTTGAAAATCTTTTCGAATTCCTAAATTTAGTTGTTGAAGCAAATACTCATATTTGTTTTTATCTCTTCTATAAACTTCATTTAAACAATAGCGTACGGAAAACGTTGCCCCAGCATAATTAAAATAGACATCTGGATTTTCCATACAGGCTAAATAGCCAATGAAATTGGTTTCGTTTTCAGCAGCATATCCTATTTGATGCGCTTCTTCATGACAACTTACTAGCGGAAAATGATATTTCGGTATTAAGTAATTTACTTGTGCTTCATTAGTGAAGGGGTTTAAATAACCACTATAACCTGAGTAGGTAAGAGGTAAAGACCATATAGATTTTTTAATACTTCTGGGGTTGTACTCAAAAATCGGGTGTTTTTTTTGCAACTGTAAGTAACCATCAGTAGTTTTTTTAAATATTTGAACTCTATTATATGGGATTACAGCTTTAGTTGAGTCATTTGGAGCAACTTTTAAATGAATGTTATTTACATTAGCAATAAGCTTTTCGGTAACTTGTACTAGCTGCTCTGTTGTATATGCTGCCTCTAAATTAATAGCTTTGTGTAAGGGGTTTCTGTAATAATTCAATCCCCATAAAAAATTAAACAAAAAATAAAGTATTGATAGAAAAGCAAAAATGCTAATGAATGTTTGTTTTGGGCTTCTGTAAAAATTCCTCCAATTTTTTAAAAACCATCTGATTAAGAAAAGAACTAAACCTATGTATAATAGATCTCCAACAGAAAAAGGAATCCATCCAAGTACGTATCGTGAAATTTTTGATGTAAAAAGATACAAGCCGTTACTGTAATAAGTGTCAATAAAATCAGGAAAACGGCCTAATATTTTAACGAACACTATTTGTAAAGGAAATAATACTGCTAAAAGGAGTTTTCTGTTTTTAAGTATATCCAAAGTAAATGCTTTTCTATTATGATTAGTTTGATTGAGATTATAAAATTAATGAAATTAAATAAATCACGAATCATCTGAATATAGAAATTGAGTAAAATCTCACTATCTTTGGCGCATATAAAAACAGGATATAATGAATCAAGAAATAAGAGAGTTAGAACCAAAAGAACTTTGGAATAAATTTGCTGATTTAAATGCAGTTCCTCGTCCATCTAAAAAGGAAGAGCGTGTAATTGCGTTTATGAAAAAATTCAGTGAAGATTTAGGATTAGAGACTGTAATTGATGCTGTTGGGAATGTAATTGTAAGAAAGCCAGCTACTCCAGGTATGGAAGATAGAAAAATGGTGGTTTTACAGTCGCATTTAGATATGGTGCATCAAAAAAACGCAGATGTTAACTTTGATTTTGATACTCAAGGAATAGAAATGTATGTTGATGGTGATTGGGTACGTGCTAAAGGAACTACTCTTGGAGCAGATAACGGTTTAGGAGTTGCTACGATAATGGCAGTTTTAGAATCTACAACAATACAGCATCCTGCATTGGAGGCACTGTTTACTATTGATGAGGAAACTGGAATGGGTGGAGCTTTCGGTTTAAAAGGAGGATTGCTTAAAGGTGATATTCTTTTAAATTTAGATACTGAAGAGGATGATGAAATAGGTGTAGGTTGTGCTGGTGGTATTGATATTACTGCAACAAAATCATATACAGAAGAAGTTACTCCAGAAGGAACAGTAGGTTATACTATTGAGATTAAAGGATTAAATGGTGGACATTCAGGAATGGATATCATTAAAGGTTTAGGAAATGCTAATGTATTTATGAACCGTTTGTTGTTTAAAGGATATGAAAAATACGGATTACGTGTTTCTTCTATAAAAGGAGGGAGTTTACGTAATGCGATCCCAAGAGAAAGTTATGCTGTTATAGCTGTGGATAAAGTTCATGCTGAATCTTTTGAAAAAGAATTAAAAGTTGAGATAGTTAATATAAAAGCTGAGTATGCAAGTTTAGAGGCAGATTTAGAAGTTGATATTAGCGCTGCAGAATTACCTGGAAAAGTAATGGAATTAGGAGCTCAGGAAAATGCAATTAAGTCTATTTATGCATCTTTAAACGGAGTGCACAGAATGAGTCCGGACATTGAAGGTTTAGTAGAAACATCTAATAACATTGCAAAAATTATTATTGCAGATGGTGAAGCTACGGTAATGTGTTTGACACGTTCATCGGTAGATTCTAATAAAGACGATTTGGCAAACAAGTTAACTTCTTGTTTTGAGTTAGGTGGTTTTGAAGTGGAATTATCAGGTTCTTACCCAGGTTGGACTCCTAATATGAATTCTTCAATTGTAAAGCTAACTGCTGAGGTTTATAAGAGAATTAATGGTGAAGAGGCTAATGTTGCTGCTTGTCACGCAGGATTAGAATGTGGTATTTTAGGAACTCATTATCCAGAAATGGAAATGGTTTCTTTTGGACCAACTATTAAAGGAGCGCATTCTCCTGACGAAAGAGCATGTATTTCTTCTGCTAAAAAGTACTGGAATTTCTTTTTAGAAGTCTTGAAGGAGACTCCAAAGAAATAACAAACTAAAGTTTGATTAAATAAAAAATGCCTCGAATTACTTCAAGGCATTTTTTTATGTTGTAATAAGAAAAACTTATTTACTCTTTGTCTGTAGCAGGAACAATCTCCAATTCAAATACTAAATCAGAATTTGGAGGTATTGGTCCACCACCTCTTTCACCGTAACCTAAGTGTGCTGGGATGAAAACTAAAGTTTTGTCTCCTGGAGACATTGCAAGTAAACCATCTCTAAACCCTTGGATTAATCTAGCTTCTGGGCTGTAGTCCATTGGTATTGGGTTATATCCTCCACCTTGTTCTCTCCTGGCGTCAAATGTATTGTACTTAACAGCAATTTCTTTAATGTTTGAATCAAATAATTTTCCGTCAGTTAAGTAACCTGCATAGTTAACTAATACTTTAGAACCAATTTCTGGTTTAGAATTATTTGTTTTAGTAAGATAAACTATTTGAGCTCCTGATGCTAAAGTTTCTGCTTTTGCTTTGTGTTTTTCAAACATAGCTAGAGTTTCTTTATTTACTGAGGCTAATTTAGCTTCTTTTTCTTCTTGCACTTTTTTCTCAGCACCAAAATGCTCTTCAAAAATTTTGGCAGCATCAAATTGTTTAGCAGTACTACCTTTTCTGATTATTTTTACTGTTTGAATAGTATCACCTTGTACAATAGAATCTACAGTACTTTGTCCCGTTAGTACATGTCCAAAAACAGAATGTTTATTGTTTAAAAATGCAGTTTCTTTATGAGTGATAAAAAATTGACTTCCATTAGTTCCTGGGCCAGCATTTGCCATTGATAAAGTACCTGCTTTGTCATGTACTAAACTTGGGTCAAACTCATCTTTAAATTTGTAACCTGGATCACCACTTCCAGTACCTAATGGGCATCCACCTTGAATCATGAAATCAGCAACAACTCTGTGGAACTTTAATCCGTCATAGTATTTTTTACCTTTATAGCTATCAGAAACCATTGTGTTTGTACCTTCCGTTAAAGAAACGAAGTTGGCAACTGTAATAGGTGTTTTTTCATATTCTAACTGACAAACAATTGTACCTTTGTTTGTTGTGAATTCAGCATACATCCCATCTCCTAAATCAGGGTATTGCTCGTTGCATGCAGTAGCTGCAAAAAATAATGATAATAATAGTAATTTCATGTTGTTCATTTGTTTGTTAAATCTGTTTTGGTTTTATTTCTTTTATGTTAACAATACATATTATAGGGGTATTGATATCTATTTTTTTTCTGTCACCACTGTACCCATAGGCCAATTGAGAAGGGAAAATAAATTTAATTTCTTCTCCCAATTTTATCATTTTTAAACCTTGACGAAATCCTTCAATAATTTCTGCTTTTTGATCTATAAAATAGGTTTTGTCACCAATTTCAGTTGTACTATAAATTGTATTATTATTTAAGTCACTTACTGAATAGGTGTATAATAGTTGATCACCAAAATTTGGTGTATATGTATTAACTGTATCTTTTTTAATGTAAGTATACTTAAAACCTTTACCAGAATTAAGATATGTATTTGCTGAATCATTTTTGATATATACTGCTATAGCCTCGTTTTCTAGCTGCATAATTTTTTTTGTACGGTCAATAGAACTTTGCATATAGCTTCCTGACTTAACATTTACAGGTTTTCTAGCCTGGGGTTCTTTACAAGCTACAATACTTAAAAATAATAATAAAAGGATAATGTACTTCATTAGCTTAATTCTTTTTTATAGCTTGGTAAGATACTAATAAATTTTTCAAGAGTTTCATTAAGGGATAGTTTGCTAGCTCCTCCAGCAGCATTAGTGTGTCCTCCACCATTAAAATGAGCTCTAGAAAACTCATTTACAGAAAAATCTCCTTTAGATCGTAATGATATTTTTATCAATTTACTGTTTTGGTCTTCTTTAAATATAGCAGCTAATTTTATGCCTTGTAGTGATAATGCATAATTAACAACACCTTCTGTATCTCCTTTTTTAGCATTGAATTCATTTTGCTCATCTGCAGATAAGCTAATGTATGCGGTATTTAATTCAGGAATAATTTTAAGGTTATTTAATGATTTCCCTAAAAGCTGTAGCCTATTATATGAATTACTATCATATACGTTTTGATGAATTTTAGCATTATCAATACCGATATCAATCAAATTAGCAATTACTCTATGAGTGGTACTTGTGGTAGATCGGAACCTGAAGGATCCGGTATCTGTCATAATACCCGTATAAATGCAATTGGCAATATCTGTGTCGATACTATTTAAATCATCTAATGCGTCTATAAAATGATACACCATTTGACAGGTAGAACAGATGGAAGTATCGGAATACGTAACTTCAGCATAGGTGTCAGGTTGCTGATGATGATCAATCATGACGAATTTAGCTGTGGCTTTACTGAGTATTTCTTGCATTTCACCAGTTCGGTGCAGTGCATTAAAATCTAAAGTAAAAATTAAATCGGCATTATTAATTAAGTTATCTGATTCCTCTTTGTTTCCTTCATATAATAATATGTGTTCACTTTGAGGAAGCCATTTTAAGAAAAAAGGGAAATCATCAGGTACAATAACCTTAACATTTTTCTCTTGTTTCTTTAAGTATAAGTACAAAGCTAACGTAGACCCGATAGCATCTCCATCTGGTCCTTTATGACAAGTAATTACAATGTTTTCAGATGATTGTAATAAAGTTTTGATTTTTTTTATATCTTTTCCCTCCATAATTATTGCGAATATAAGTATTCAAAAAAAAATATGGCACAGTTTGTGCCTTAAATGACACGATGAATGGTGTGATTTTGATAATTTCTTAACAAATGCATATGATGTTGTGTTAGAATTATTACATTCGCACCGAATTAAACAAAACCTTTAAAATAATTCAAAATGAAAAAAAATTACATTTTAAACAGTATTCTATTAATGTTGCTATGTGTTTCTTTGTCTTTCGCACAAGGGAATAATCAAGCTTGGCCAGAAATGGTAAAAGTAGAGTCAGGTTCTTTTATGTTAGGAGCTAATAAAAAAGACATGCAAGCTGAAAAAGATGAGAAGCCACAACGTAAGGTTTCTGTTAAAGAATTTTACATGAGTAAATTCGAAGTAACCGTTTGGGAGTGGAAAGAATATACAAAAGCGAACAAATTAAAAATGCCTGCTATGCAAGCATGGGGATGGAATAATGATTTCCCTATTACTAATGTAACTTGGGAGCAAGCAATTGAGTTTTGTAACTGGTTAAGTGAGAAGCAGGGGTATACAAAAGCGTATACAAAAGTAGGTCCACGTTATGTATGTGATTTTGATTCTAACGGGTTTAGATTACCAACTGAGGCAGAATGGGAATTTGCAGCTCATGGTGGTAGAAAAGGAAAAGGATACAAATATGTAGGGTCTAACGATTTAGATTTAACTTCATGGAATGTTGACAATAGTGGCGCTAGACCACATGCTTACGGATCTAAATATGCTAATGAATTAGGCATTTTTGATTTAAATGGTAATGTTTGGGAATGGTGTTGGGATTTTTATGATGCAAATCATTTTAAAGCCGTGAAAAATGACATGGTGCAAGATCCTAATAATAGAGGTCCTAAAAGAGGTGAAACACGTATAGTTAAAGGTGGATCATGGGATAGTAAAGCATCTTTCTGTAGAATTTCTAATAAAGTATCTACATTACCAGGTAATACATATGAATTTTACGGTATGCGTATAGTGCAAACAAAACGTTTCTAGTAAACATATAAATATCAGTTATTCAAAAAGAGCAGTTTTTCTGCTCTTTTTGTTTTTAGTAAAAACATAGTTGCAGATATAAGTAAAATACCTATTTTTGCACAAAATTTAAAAAAAAGAAATAAAGATGGCAACTAATAGAACATTTACCATGATTAAGCCGGATGGCGTTGAAAACGGACACATCGGAGGGATTTTAGGAAAAATTAACGCAGCAGGATTCAGAATTGTAGCTATGAAGCTTACACAAATGACTAAAGCTGATGCTGAAGCTTTTTATGCTGTGCATAATGAAAGACCTTTCTTTGGAGAGTTAGTTGAATTCATGACTCGTGGACCTATCGTTGCTGCAATCTTAGAAAAAGATAACGCTGTTGAAGATTTTAGAACTTTAATTGGAGCTACAAATCCAGCTGAAGCTGCTGAAGGAACAATCAGAAAATTATATGCAACTTCTATTGGAGAAAATGCAGTTCATGGTTCTGATAGTGATGAAAATGCAGCTATTGAAGGTGCTTTTCATTTTTCTGGAAGAGAAATGTTCTAGTAAACACTTTTCATTATATATAAAAAAAGCCAAACGATATCGTTTGGCTTTTTTTATATAATATTCTTACTTTTAATATTATGCTAAAATAATTTCCTTGACTACCTCACGTCTAAGAAACTCATTAATGTTAGTAATGATTTTTGATTTTCCATAACTCAGTTCTTCACGCAATGGAGCGGAGCTTAATTGCACGATTAAAGTGTGGTTTTTTAACTCTACGCTGTTCGTATATGCTTCAATAGATTTACCCATTACTGCATACCACGCGTTTTTAGCGTCAATTTTTTCTAATCCTTTATCAAGGTTATTGTGTTGAATAAAACCTTGTAAGGCATCTGCAATACTTAAGTTCCCTTTATTTCTTTTAGCCATCAGTTGAAATTAAATTTTTGATGTTTTTTGTAATAGAATAATGTTCCAGCATCATTTTTTAAAACAAGTTTCTCAGCGGTTAATTCTATTATTAAATCTTCCCAATTATTTAAAGGAGTTTCCGTGAAAATAACAAAGTTACCATCTTTTTCTGTAATTAAAATTTTATCTTTTAAATTATTTGACTTGTAAGTTCCGCTAAAATCAGGCATAGTTTTCTTTCGGTATCCTGAATTGTCTTTTCCTAAAAAATAATAGTCAATAGTAGTATTCGCGCCAAATTGAGTAACTTTATTTTCCGCGGATTCTACCTTTTCAATATCCCAATAACCGTTTAGGTATTGTAAATCTTGTTGTTTAACTTTATCGGAACAACTGAATAAAACGATAAAACATACGCAAAATAAATATTTCATAGACTATAGTTTAAACAGTTGATAGCTTTTATTAGTTTTTTGAATAATATTCTCTGTACGCTCAGCGTGGGTATCTGATATAAAAATTTGCCCGAATTCATCCTTGTTTACCAAAGCGATTAATTGACTTACGCGATCTTCATCTAATTTATCAAAAATATCATCTAATAACAAAATGGGCTTGATTCCTGATTGTTGCTTTAAGAAATCAAACTGTGCTAATTTTAAAGCGATTAAAAAAGATTTTTGTTGTCCTTGACTTCCGAATTTTTTAATAGGATAATCGGATATTCCAAAAATCAAATCATCCTTATGGATTCCTACTGAAGTGTATTGTAGTATTTTGTCTTTTTGTAAATTTTCAGCTAATAATTCAGGTAATGTGTTATCATTTAATTGGCTTTTATAACTTAAAGTTACTTCTTCTTTATTATTACTGAGTTCTTTGTATTTATCAATAAAGATAGAGGTGAAAGTAGCTATGAATGCAGTTCTGGTATCAAAAATAACTTTTCCGAATCCAGAAAGTTGTTCATTATACACTGCTAAAGTATCTGCGTTAAAAGTGTTATTTGAAGCAAAATATTTTAGTAATGAATTTCGTTGTTGCAGTGTTTTATTATATTTAATAAGTGTTATGAGGTAGTTTTTGTCCGATTGTGATATAATACTATCTAAAAACTTCCTACGTGTTTCGCTTCCTTCACTTATTAAATCATTGTCAGCAGGGGAAATAATTACTAAAGGTAAAAAGCCTACATGATCAGAAAAGCGATCATATGCTTTTCCGTTTCGTTTAATTACTTTTTTTTGATTCTTTTTTAAACTAATAATTATTTTTTCGTTTCGGTCAGCTTTTAGGTAAGCACCATCGACTACAAAAAAATCTGCATTATGGTTGATATTTTGAGATGCTATAGGGTTAAAATAGCTTTTCCCATATGATAAATGATAAATAGCATCTAGTACATTTGTTTTACCTACACCATTATTTCCTACAAAGCAATTAATCTTATTATTGAAATCAAATGATATTGATTCAAAGTTTTTATAGTTTAATAAAGAAATGTGTTGCAAAATCATGATAAAAATAGGCTATGGGAGTTGTGTAAATAAGCGGTTTGCAAATTATTGAAAAATATCAAAACAATAGTGTTAATATTAAAAGAAAAATTATATTTTTGCTCGACATACAATATTACATTATGGCTACATATAAGAAAAGAGGATATAGAAAACCGAAAGAAAAGGTTGAAGAGGTTATAGGAGACGAATCTACAAACGAAGTAGAAGGATACGTTGAGGGAGAAAGTACTACAGAAGACGTATTTAATACATTAGATGAAGGCGCAAACAAAGCTGAAGAATGGGTTGCTGATAACCAAAAATATATTTTCGGAGTTGTAGGAGTTATAGCTTTAGGAGTTTTACTTTATATGGGATTTGGTAAATTTATTTCTGAGCCTAATGAAGCTGAGGCATCAAATGATGCGTATAAAGCTCAATCTTACTTTATGCAAGCTGTAGATGCTACAGGAACAGCAAAAGATTCTTTGTACAACTTAGCCTTAAATGGAGGAGAAGGTAAATTAGGTTTGTTAGATGTAATTGAAGATTACAGTGGAACAAAAGCAGCTAATTTATCAAGTTATATGGCAGGTTTATCGTATTTAAATATGAATGACTATAAAAATGCTGTAACTCATTTAGATAATTATAAAATGTCTGATGAAATGACAGGTCCTAGTGCTTTTGGTGCTATAGGAGATGCTTATGCACAGTTGCATACAGAGGATAACCCGTTATTAGGAGATGCTTTAAATTATTATGAAAAAGCATTACAATCTACTACTAATGAGTATACTACACCTAAATTCTTATTTAAAGCTTCAGTAGTTGCTTTAGATTTAGGAAAAAATGATGTAGCAGTTAAATATTTATCACGTATTAAAGATGAGTTTTCAACTTCATTAGAAGCTGGAAAAGTAGATGCTTTATTAGGAAAAGCACAAGCGAAGTAATAATGGCTACAATACATAAAAATTTATCTACTTACGATAAAAACACAATCCCAAATGCGAAGAGCTTTCGATTTGGGATTGTTGTTTCTGAGTGGAATTCAAATATTACAGAAGGATTAAAAAAAGGAGCTATAGAAACTTTGTTGGAAAACGGAGTTGCTGAAGAAAACATTGTTACTTGGGATGTTCCTGGTACTTTCGAGCTCCCTTTTGGAAGTAAGCATATGCTACAAACTCAGGATGTAGATGCTGTAATAGCAATAGGAAGTGTGATACAAGGAGAAACTAAACATTTCGATTTTGTATGTAGCGGTACTGCTCAGGGAATAATGGATTTAAATATTCATGGTGATGTACCAGTAATATTTTGTGTGCTTACTGATAACAATATGCAACAAGCTATTGATAGATCAGGTGGGATTCATGGAAATAAAGGAACTGAAGCTGCGGTAGCAGCAATTAAAATGGCTACTTTAAGTAAGTATTAAGGCAGTGTTTTTTATCATATTATGCAAAGCTGATTTTATTTAAAATCAGCTTTGTTGTTTTTATAAGGGTATGTTAACAAAAATTAGCATTCATACTGCGGTATATATACGGTAATTGATTATTTTTGATATACTACATTAGCAATCGTTTATGAGACTCCCAACACTTTTTAAGCAAAACAAAAACAAATCATTCGGTTATAAACCTCGCCATTATGACGAGCGAAAAGAACGTTTGAAGCGTTTGCATGAAAAGCATCATGGAGCAAAAGACGCAACTTCTATTAAAGGAAGTTTTAAACGTAGGTCGTCTTTTAAAGATGATTGGAAAACAGTAACTAAAGAAACGGATCAAAAGCAATCACAAATTCGATTGATAGTAATTTTTGCGTTACTTGTTTTGGTTGCAGTGCTTGTTTTAGATAAATATAACATCAAACTTTTTTAATGTCGGATATCATTCAGTTATTGCCTGATCATGTTGCCAATCAAATTGCAGCTGGAGAAGTTGTACAACGCCCCGCATCTGTGGTTAAAGAGTTGTTGGAAAATGCTATTGATGCAAAAGCAACAACTATTCAATTACTTATAAAAGACGCTGGGAAAACATTAGTTCAAGTAATTGATAACGGAAGTGGAATGAGTGTTACGGATGCACGTTTGTCTTTCGAGCGCCATGCAACCTCTAAAATTTCATCTGCAGAAGATTTATTTCAATTAAATACCAAAGGGTTTCGAGGAGAGGCGCTAGCTTCTATTGCGGCTATTGCTCATGTAGAGATGAAAACTAAGCGTGATGATGATGAGTTAGGAACTATTTTAAAGATAGAAGGAAGTAAAATTGTTGAGCAGGAAGTAGTTGTGACTCCCAAAGGGACATCTATAGCAGTTAAGAATTTGTTTTTTAATATTCCAGCACGTAGAAATTTTTTAAAATCTAATCAAGTTGAAATGCGTCATTTAATTGATGAGTTTCAACGAGTTGCATTAGTCCATCCAGATATTTCTTTTACGTTATACAATAACGGAACGGACATGTTTAATTTGCCAGCTTCTAATCATAGGCAACGAATTGTGAATGTTCTTGGCTCAAAAACCAATGAAAAATTAGTTCCTGTTAACGAGGAAACAGAAATAGTTAATATCACTGGGTTTGTTGTTAAGCCTGAGTTTTCTAAAAAAAGTAATAAAGAACAGTTCTTTTTTGTAAATGATCGATTTATAAAAAGTTCTTATTTAAACCATGCGATAACAGCTGCATTTGAAGGGTTACTTCAGGACAGAGCGCATCCAGGATATTTTTTGTATTTGCAGGTAGATCCTAAAACAATAGATATTAATATTCATCCTACAAAAACAGAAATTAAATTTGATAATGAGCATGATTTATATGCTATTATAAAATCGACAATAAAGCATAGTTTAGGGCAGTTTCAAATAGCACCTGTATTAGATTTTCAGCGTGATGCTAGTATGGACACACCTTATGCGTATAAAAATAAAAATGTAGGATCACCAACTATCGAAGTGGATAGAAGTTTTAATCCTTTTACTGATGAAAAAACAGGTTCTCGAGTTTCATCTTCATCCTTTAGTTCAGTAGCTATTCCTAAAAAAAATAGTGATGATTGGGAAGGTTTATATGTTGGTTTAGAGTCAAAAATGACTTCAGGAACAATAGATGTTCCTATGATAGAATTTGAGTCAGAAGAGGTTACGGGGTCTTTTTTTGAAGAATCTGATGTGGTGCAAGAACATATTACTTTACAGGTACAAAATAAATATATCATTAGTAAAATAAAGTCGGGAGTTGTAGTTATACATCAACATAGGGCCCATGAACGTATTTTGTTTGAAGAGTTCTTACAGCACATTACGGTTAATCAAGCGGTAAGTCAGCAATTGTTATTTCCTGTACAAATAAGTGTTACAAAGGATGAAATGTTGCATTTAAAAGAAATACAAGAAGTGTTGGAAAACACCGGTTTTGTATTTTCTAATATAACTGAGGAAGAAATTGAAATTAGTGGAATTCCAGCTGCTATTGAAGATAGTAAAGCATCTATCATTATCCATGACTTATTATCAAGTATGAATGATGATACGGTGAAAGAAGATGACATACATGCTACTATAGTAGCAAAATCCATGGCAAAAAGTATTGCTATTAAAAGTGGAAAAGCACTAACAACGCAAGAGCAGGAAGATATTGTAAATAGATTATTTGCTTGTAAAGAACCAACTGTTTCTCCGATAAATAAACCAATATTTATTACGTATAGTACCAACGATTTTGATAAAAAATTATTTTAATGAATAAATTAACAGATACAGTTAAGCATATACTTATAATTAATGTGTTGTTTTTTTTGGCTAAAGTTGTTTTAGCGCAGCGATCAATTGACCTAGATGTTTATTTAGCATTGTTTTTTCCTACGAGTTCAATGCATTATCCATGGCAATATTTATCGCATATGTTTATGCATGCAAATACAACTCATTTATTGTTTAATATGATTGTATTGTATTTTTTTGGATCAACGGTGGAAATGTTATTGGGAACGAAAAAATTTATTTTTTTCTACTTGTTTTGCGGATTGGGTGCTGCTTTTTTGCACCTTGGCGTAAACTATATTCAATATATGAGTCTAGTAAATAACCTTCCATTAGAATCAGATTTAAATATGATAATTAATGAAGGAGCAAAATTGTATTTTGAGGAAGGCAAGAATTGGATGGATCCAAGGCTTGGGGAATTAAATAGTTTTTTACTATCTCCGATGTTAGGAGCTTCCGGAGCAATGTTTGGCTTGTATGCTGCTGCCGCAATGTTATTTGGTGAACAAAAAATACATTTATATTTTTTTATTCCAATTAAAATTAAATATTTCGTAGCAGGTTTAATCGTTTATGAGTTGTATAGAGGTGTTTCTGGTACAGGTGGAAATGTGGCTAACTTCGCACATTTAGGAGGTGCATTATTTGCGTATATAATGTTGACTTATTGGAAAGTTGATGGTATTAATAAAAACCGTTGGAATTAATGACTAAGCAAGAACTATTACATAAATATAAAACATTAAACGTAGCCGAAAAACTGATTGCAATCAATTTGGTTATTTTTATTGTTTTGTTATTATTATCAAAGATTTTGAAATTTAACTTTTTGTTTGATTGGTTTGCGCTATCCAATCAATTAAACGTTGCGGTATCAAATCCATGGTCAATTCTTACATATTCATTTTTACATAGGGATCCTTTCCATTTTTTAGTAAATATGGTAATGTTGTACTATGTGTCTAAATTGTTTTTTTCTCGCTTTAGTGCTAAATTATTTTTAAATACTTATTTATTAGGAGCTATAATAGGTGGGCTCTTGTTTTTATTAACGATATATATATCACCATCTTTATTTGATAAAGGATTACCTATAGTTGGTGCTTCTGCTTCGGTAATGGCAATTTTTATTTTTGTTTGTGCTTCTTTACCTCAAATGGAAGTAGCTGTATTTACATTTAAATTAAAACTATGGCAATTAGGAGCGTTTTTTGTCGTTTTAGATTTAGTGCAGATTTCTAGTGGAAATTCAGGAGGTCATATTGCACATCTGGGTGGAGCTTTATTAGGATACTTGTATGCTACTCAATTAAAAAAAGGAAATGATATAGGAAGTGGTTTTGAGAAATTAATGGACACAATTGCTTCTTGGTTTTCGTTTAAAAAGAAATCAAATTTAAAAACAGTACATAAAACTAAATCACAGCGTAGATCGACTGATAAAACGGTTCATCAAAAAAAGAGAGCTAAACAGGAAAAGATTGATGCAATCTTAGATAAGATTAGTAAAAGCGGTTATGAAAGTTTAACAAAAGAAGAAAAGGCATTCTTGTTTCAAGCAGGGAAAGAATAAAGAGTTTTAGTGGTAAAATAAATGTCAGTTTGAATGATTTTAGGCTTTAGAAGAAAGTTGAACAGAGAACTAACCAATATATGAAAAAATTAAACCTAATAGATAAACTAATTTATCTGCTAAACGGTATTGTAGCAGTAGTTTTGCTATTAGCTTATTTGTTACCTTATGTGCCTCCTAAAACTGTCTCAGTACTTTCTGTATTAAGTTTGTCAGTGCCGGTACTACTAGTCTTAAATGTCGTTTTTTGTTTGTATTGGGTGTTAAAAGTTAAAAAACAATTGATACTCTCCTTGTTGGTGTTGCTTTTAGGTTATGATAACATTAGCACTTTATACAAGTTTTCTTCAGTAGATAAAAACACAAATAGTAGCTTATCGGTAATGAGTTATAATGTAAGGTTGTTTAATGTTTATGAATGGATTGATACACCGAATATTGAAAATGCTATTCAAGAATTTGTATTAAGCGAAAATGCAGATGTTATTGCTTTTCAGGAATTCCATCCGCATAAAAATATTAAGCTATCCAGTTATCCGCATAAATATGAAAGTCTTTCAGGTGGGAAACACAAGTATGGACAAGCCATTTTTTCAAGGTATCCTATTATTGGTAAAGGAGAAATTAAATTTGCAGAAACAGACAATAAAGCTATTTATGTTGATATTTTAAAGGAACAGGAAACCATACGAGTATATAATATACATTTTGAATCATTACACATAAATCCTAATGTTGCGAATTTATCAGAGCAGGATACTGAGCGTTTGGTAAAAAGAATAGGACAAAGATTTGAAATGCAACAAGATCAAGCGGAACAAGTATTAAAGCATCAAAAACTATGTTCATACAAGAAAATTATTTTGGGTGATTTTAATAATACTGCATACTCTTATATTTATAAGCAGTTTAAAAATGAAGGGTATCAAGACGCTTTCGAGTTAGCTGGAAACGGATTTGGGAAAACATTTGACTTTAAATTTTTTCCATTGAGAATTGATTTTATTCTAGTAGATGAAAAAATGGGTGTAGCTCAATTCTCAAATTTTAGTCACAAATATTCCGATCATTATCCTGTTAAAGCTACAATTTCGTGGTAGTCAGTTCTTTTATTGAATTGATAAAATTTTCTTCCTCTTCAGTACTTAAAATGGCATTGTTTTTCCAGAAATCTGTAGTATGTTGGTTTCCATTCTTGTAAATAGTTTCATCTCTATAGCGTTCATTACGATTTAAGTCACCATTGAATTCTTGATATGATAGGGTGTTTAAACTGGTGTAGAATTCATATTTAGTATCGTATTTTTTTCCAAGTATTTTATATATATGAAGTTTATGATATTCTTTTTTATATACTAATATATAATGATCGCCATCAATTCTGTAACTCGCTTTTTGCCTTACATCAAAATACTTAAAAGTCACCAAAAAGTTTTTCATGTATAAAGCATCTTCGTCAGTATTTGATGCTTTTTGCAATTCCATGTCTAATATTAGTTTTGTTGCAGTGTCATAAACAACCTTTCCTTTAAATAAGAAGTTTCCGCTTAAATGTTTGCCTTCACGATTTTTATTTAAGAGGGTGTCTTTAGGTTTAAACTCAACAATATTATAGGTTAAGCTATCATTGTAGCTCTTTGTTTTTAAAATAAAGTCATATCTTTCTTCTTGTTTGTATAAATGTTTTAATAACTCATAATCACCAAAGCCTTCTTTTATTTGATCTCTAACATCATATTTAATTGGGATAGCTTCTGTAGTTTCAGAACTCTCATTTAAAGTTGTAAGCACTCTACTTTGCTTTATGTAGGTGTCTGACTTTATTTTTTTACCACTATTCCTTATATGATATTCAACTACTCCATCAGCAAAATAATTGAACTCATCATTTATCTTTGAAAACTCTCTGTTGTATGTTTTCTGTAATAATGGTTTTTTTAAAGCTTTTTTTGTTGTTTTTAATACATCTTTTAAAATATCTCCAACGTTGTTATTTGTGATAAGAACTTCTTCTAATACGTTTTCATATTCTGATAAAAAAAGTTGCTTAGGTATTTCCGAGCTATTAAGTGTCTTTGTTTCATAACCTAAATAACTAAAGATGATTATAGGGGTTTCTGCATTAAAAGTAAATTTGTATTTCCCTTCACTATTAGTGACTGTTCCGTAATTTGTGTTTTCTATGTATATACTTACAGATTCTAAAGGTTCTTTGGTGTTACTATCATAAACATGTCCTTCAAAGGTTGTTTGTGAAAAGCAAAAGTTTGCAAAAATAATTAGAAGTCCAGTAAAGATATTTTTATGCATGATATAAGTTTGTTTTACTGAGGAAGAAAATGTTTCTTTTTTAGGTTAATTTTAAAGCTACAAATTATTCATAGTCATGTAACAATCAATCCAATCTGTGAACATATGAAAAAGCAACGCAATAGCAAGAACTCTTGTTTTCTTAGGGATTAAAAGTATACAGTATATAATTATTGCGTAATAGGTGTGCAGGGGGTGAAAGTTGATGCTACATCTATTAGGGTCAAAAATTGGATTAGCAAGGAGATGATCTAAATCTACGAGCATAGAGATTATGAATATGAGGTATACTGTTTTCCATTGCTTTTTAAAAAGAAAAAAAGCTATAGGTAATGGAATACCGAAATGTAGGAAATAGTGTATAAACGTTTGCATTACCAGAAAAGAGCTTGATGCTCCAAGTAATTTAAAGTATTCGGACCTTCACTAAAAAGCAAGTCTAAAATGCTTAGGTTGTTTAAATACCCATGTTTGTTGTCAAATACTTGAGTGTATTTTTCTAGCTGTACTGGGGCTTCTTTTTTTGAAAGCACCAATTTTCTTAAGTCAACACAATTTGTAGTCTCATGTTCTTTAACGAATGTATCTGTGTATTCAATAGTGATATCCAGCTCAATACAATCACAGAGTATTTTAAAGATGTTTATGTTTAATTGATATAAAGAAACCTGAGGGGTGAAAAAAACATCCTTGATTTCATCTTCATAATATTCAAAAAAAGGAGATGATTTATAAGCTGACACGATTGATTTCCAATGTTGTTTTTGCCAGTCTTCAATATTTTCTATTTCAGTTGTGAAATATGAGTTTTTGTTTCCTTCTTTATTGTGTTTGGTAGGGATATTTAGTAATAGTTTTCCGTTTGCACCGTATATAAACATACGGTTTCTATAGGTTTGCTTTTGAAAGTTGTCTTCTTTTTCAAAAGTAACCAACTTTGTATTTGCAATAGCTACAAAATGTGCAACGCTAGGAAAATATGTAGGGTGGATTAATAAGTTCATTTGGTGAATTGTTATTGTAAAAAAATTAAACGTCATTGCGAGTGAAGCGAAGCAATCTCTTTTTATCAGCAGATTACTTCAGTTATTCTTCCTTCGTAATGACGTTTAAGTTAATTACTCTTCCTTAGATTTCTTTTTTTTCTTGTAAAATTTAAATCCTTGCCATAATATAATAAAAGCTAAAAAGTATGGTAAATAAGAAACTGGTTTTCCACTCCCGCCTACAGTAGTGAAAATACGGTCTTTATTGAATACCCAGTTTTTAAAGTTACCGAAGCCTAATTCAACTCCGCTAATACTCATCCAAACAAATACTGGCTTTCCTACTACGTGATCAAAAGGTACATATCCCCAATATCTCGCATCTAATGAGTTTTGACGATTGTCTCCCATCATCCAATAATAGTCTTGTTTAAAGGTGTATCTAGTTGCGATTGCACCATTAATGTAGATGTTGTCGCCATCGGTATTTAGCTTGTTCCCTTCATATTCTGTAATAATATCTTTATATAGCGGTAATACTTGCTTGTTTAAAGCAACTGTTTTTCCAGCTTCAGGAATATATATAGGTCCAAAATTATCACCATTCCATTTGTAATCACTGTATTTAGGGAAAATATTTCCTTCCCTTTCGCCTTTAGGTTTGATATTTCTATTTATTGATGAGACATCCGGGTTTTTTCTTAACTTTTCTTTTTCTTCAACGGACATGTTAATTGAATATCTGTCTGTAGTCCTAAAATCCTTGTTAAGGTTTTTCATTCCCCCTGGTAATTCAATTAAATAACTTGTAGAATCATTAGGAAAAGGTAGTGTGTTTTTGAATCCATAGCGTTGAGCTGCTATTTTATTTACTTTATAGAATTGATTAAACTCAGTAGTTCCAATCTCTTCTTTCAGATACTTTGCTGTCAGATACTTTTTTGAAATTACGGTGTAATAAAATTGTGTTTTTGCTCTGTCTGGTAATTGTGTTTGTTTTCCATTGATAAATACATAACCATCTTTTAGTTCTAATGAATCACCTGCAATACCAACACAACGCTTTACATAGTTTGTTTTTTTATCAATAGGCTTCAGGTACTTTCTGTCAGGATTATTAACACCCATGCTATAAGATGAATCTGCAGGCCAATTAAATACAACAATATCGTTTCGTTTTATTTTTTGAAAACCAGGGATTCGCATATACGGAAAACTTAATTTATTTTTCCATCCATCCTTATTCAAGTCATCAGCTATATATGATGGAGTATTGAATTTAGGTAGTGTATCGTGTACCATTGGTGCTGAAACAGCGGTCATTGGTATACGTGCTCCGTAATGAAATTTACTAACTAATAAGAAATCTCCTTTTAATAAAGTTTTTTCTAATGAGGAAGTAGGTATTACAAAAGGTTGCATGAAATAGGTGTGTACTAAAGTAGCAGCAACTATTGCAAATAATATTGAACTGGTCCATTCTCCAGAACTACTTTTTGGGTCAATACTTCTGTTTTTAATATGTTTCAGTTCCTGGGTATAGTTTAAATATGTAATGTATAATCCGAAACTTAGTATTGCTAAAGCGGTATCGCTGTATGTGTTTTTTCCAAAACTTCTACATGTTTCTACCCAGGTTACAGGGATTATTATTAAATTAATAATGGGGACAAACAATAAGATGACCCACCATTTTGGTCGGTTAATAATCTGCATTAAAATAACTGCATTGTATATAGGTACGAATGCTTCCCATGCTTGTCTCCCAGCTTTTATATATAATTTCCAAGTACTTAATCCGTGAATTACTTGAAGAATTAGGAAGAAGATAAACCATTGTGTTAGTGCCATAATATTTTATTTTTCAAAGATTCAATTTATTAAGAATTGAATAATGTTTTGTTTATTTATGATTAGTGTTTCCCAATCACATCTTGTTACGGTTTTATAGTTTTTTTAACGTCTATAAACCAAGTACGTCCTTCATTGTAAAGACACCTTTTTTGTTTATAATCCACTCAGCTGCTATTACTGCTCCTAGGGCGAATCCGTTTCTATTGTGTGCAATGTGTTTTATTTTAATGCTATCAACCTCGCTTGTGTAGTCAATAGTATGCGTTCCAGGAACATCATCTACTCTTTTTGCTACAATAGGGATTTCATTGTTCTGACTAGTATTGTCCAGTTTCCAAGCAGTTTTGTCAGAGTTTTTAATAATACCCTCAGCCAAAGAAATTGCGGTACCACTAGGTGTGTCTAATTTTTGAGTATGATGAATTTCTTCAAGACTGATATTGTATTGTTCAAGCGTATTCATCATTTTTGCTAAATAATTGTTTAGCTCAAAAAACACGTTTACACCTAAACTGAAATTAGAACCATAAATAAAAGCACCGTTTTGTTGATTACATAAGTCTACCATTTTGTCATAATCTTCTAGCCATCCAGTTGTGCCTGAAATAACTGGGGTGTTATTATTAAAACAAGAAGTAATATTATTTACGGCGGCACTTGGAATACTAAAATCAATAGCTACATCAGCGTTTGATAAGTCAATATCGGCAGTGTTTCTTCCAGATTTAAATACAATATGATGCCCTCTTTCTAAAGCGATACGTTCAATGATTTTACCCATTTTCCCGTAGCCTAATAATGCAATATTCATTAAAATTGATAGTTAAGTGTTACGCCTAATTTTGGCTTGTAGGTGAACTCGTCTTGATAAAAACTTGGGTTAAAAGTTAAGTTTTCATTTACATTAAACTGTGCTAAATGCGCTGATACATTTGCTTCAACAATATTTAGGATGTAAACTAAAGCAGTTACTAAAATTGCAAGATCTTTATTTTTTTTATGATATCGTTGGCCGTCAATTAAAGTTGCATCCGTGATGCCTCCAGCATAAAATTCATCATCCGTAAAACCAGCCAACCTTCTTTTGTAGGCATCTCTATAGCGGTTATATTGTTTGTTTTGCCATGAGTAAAAGTAAATCCCTGCTCCCATACTTGCGTAAATAACGGGTATTTTCCAATACTGTTTATTGTGTAGTTGCCCTAGTCCAGGGAGAACAGCTGAATAAAATGCAGCTTTAGCTGGAGAAAGAGGGTCAATCATTACGGGGCTAGTACTGATAGAATCCTTAGGGCTTATTTTTAATTCTCCGCTTTGAGCAAAAGAACTAAATGTAAATAATGTGGTAAGAATTGCAATTAAGAAACTATTTTTCACGGTCTAAAAGCTTTTGGATTCTATTAAAGTCTTCTTCTGATGAAAAAGGAATTGTGATTTTCCCACTTCCAGATTTACTAACATTAACACCAATTTTAGCGCCAAAAAACTCAGAAAAATCTTTAATACTTTTTTTAATATACTTTGGAGCTACTGGAGGTTCTACTGGAGTAACTGTTTTAGTTGTTTTATACTGTTGTACAATTTTTTCAGTATCTCTAACAGAAAGTTTTTTAGTTAAGATTTGTTCGTAAATGTCCAACTGATCGGATAAATCATTAATATTTATGATAGCTCTTCCGTGTCCCATAGAAATAAAACCATCTTTCATTCCCGTTTGAATGATAGGGTCTAGTTTTAATAAACGCAAGTAGTTTGCAATGGTAGAACGTTTTTTACCTACACGTTCACTCATTTGCTCTTGTGTAAGGTTGATTTCGTCAATTAAACGCTGATAGGATAAAGCAACTTCAATAGGATCTAAGTCCTGGCGTTGAATATTTTCAACTAGTGCCATTTCTAAAGATTCCTGATCATTTGCTAAACGCACGTATGCCGGAATAGTTTTCAATCCAGCAATTTTGGAAGCTCTAAAACGACGCTCACCTGAGATTAATTGAAATTTGTTAAGCCCAGTTTTACGAACTGTGATAGGTTGTATAATCCCTAATTCCTTAATAGAAGTAGATAATTCGCGTAATGCTTCCTCATTAAAAGTTGTTCGAGGTTGAAACGGATTTACTTCAATAGCATCAATATCTAAATCAATGATATTACCTACAACTTGATCTGCATTGGTATCAGTTACGGAGTTAATATCCTGTTCAGGATCTTTTAATAGGGCAGATAGTCCTCTTCCTAGTGCTTGCTTCTTCATTGCCTTTGCCATAGTCTGCTAGTTATTTTTATGGATAATTTCTTCTGCTAAACTTAAATAGTTATTTGCGCCTTTACTACTTGCATCGTAGCTAATAATACTTTCCCCAAAACTTGGAGCTTCACTTAAACGAACATTTCTTTGAATAATGGTTTCAAATACCATTTCATTAAAATGTTTTTGTACTTCTTCTACTACCTGATTTGATAATCGTAAACGAGAATCGTACATAGTAAGTAATAGTCCTTCAATATCTAAGTCTTTGTTATGTATTTTTTGAATACTTTTTATAGTATTTAATAATTTCCCTAATCCTTCCAAAGCAAAATATTCACATTGAATTGGGATAAGAACAGAGTGAGCAGCAGTTAGTGCGTTCAATGTTAATAAACCAAGTGAAGGTGCACAATCAATAAGGATGTAGTCATAATCGTCAACAACATCTGCTAAGATAGTTTTTAGCATGTATTCTCGATTTTCTTTATCTACTAATTCAATTTCTATAGCTACTAAATCAATATGGGAAGCAATGATATCTACATTAGGAGAACTCGTTTTTAAAATAGCTTCTTTAGCTGTATTGGAGTGTTCTAATATTTGGTAGGTACCAATTTCTACAGCCTCTACATCAATCCCTAGACCAGATGTAGCATTTGCTTGTGGGTCAGCGTCAATTAAAAGCACCTTTTTTTCTAATACACCTAAGGATGCTGCTAAGTTTACTGATGTTGTTGTTTTTCCAACACCACCTTTTTGATTTGCTATTGCAATGATTTTTCCCATTAATTAGAAATTTGTAGTAAGATGTAAAAATACACTAATTTATCATTTATTCAAGGGAAAGTTGTTAACCATGAGTTAAAGTAAAAAGGCTGCCTAAATAGGTGGTCCTTAATAGAAAAAGGATGCTGTTTTTTTTGAGGGCTTTTAAGGTGATAAAGCACAACTATGGCACGTTTAGATAACTGTTTTAGCTAAACATTGATTTTCTTTGAGGATCATTGCTTTTCATCGCTAATACTTATTTCTAGTTATAGATAAATGTTGTGTAAACTCATTTCAGAACGGGGTAATAGTAAACAAAAAAGCACATCTTAAAAAGATGTGCTTTTATAAACTGAATTATTGGGGTTTAATTGAGTTTAGTTAATAATTGGTTAGCTTGTTTGTGGTTGTAATATGAATTGTTTACAATCACTTGTAATATTTTTTTTGTTTTAGTAATATTCTGTTGCTTTAAAGAGCTCAAAGCTAAATACCAATAAGCTTTGTTTTTGTCTAATAAGTCACTGTTTTTAAGTTCGTTAAAAAGTTTTTCTGCTTTGGCATATTGTTTTAGTTCTAAATTACAAATCCCTCTGTATAAAATTGTATTTGCGGATTTGTTATGATATTTTTCATTATATAATTCTAATGACCTAGCTGCTCCTAGGTATTCTTTGTTAAGAAATAATTGTTCTGCATCAGACAGTAACTTATCAGCGTCGCTTCTTTGGGTTAATGATGGTAATTCTGATAAGTTACTAAAATCAGCGTATAGGTTTTCTGGGGTATTCTGATTATTTGTATAGTTATAACTAAAAGCTATTAATAATACTAAACTTGCAGCAACACCGTACCATCTGTATCGTTTTAGTGGGGTGATTGAATGGTGTTTGTACTTGTCTTTGGCATTATTAATAGCTGTTTTTATATTTTTAGCATCATCGCTTAATAGGTATTCTTGATAAGCAATCCCATCTTTATTTAGAATTGTGATATCTTCCCATGATTCAGTTTCGTGAAGTGCGAATAAATTTTTGTTAATTGCTACTTCTTCTGCTAATTTCGGGTCCATAAACATTTGCTTTTTAAAAGCAATGAGTGCTTCTCTAGATAATTCCCCGTTAAGGTAATCGTCAATTAGCTGGTTTTTGGTTGCATCATCCATAGGTGTTAATTTTAATGTTAAACGGGTAATCTTTATTTTTTTTATGAAAAAAGGAACAATTGTAATTAAAGCTGTTGTTCACTTATATATTCCCTTTTTTTTGTTTTTGTTACCCATTTTTTTTATTTTTTTTTCAACAAGCTGATATATAGCGACTTGGTATTATAGGTTTTTTAGTTTTTCGTAAGAAACATCTTTTTTAATCAACTTAATTAATTTGCTTTTACATTTAAACACGCGTTGCCTAACAACTGTTTCTGAGCTGTAACCAAGTTCCTCAGCAATTTCTTTTTGTTTTCTCTTTTTTAAAAATAGAGACATAACTCTTTTGCAATTATCTGATAATAGGTTAAAGTTCCTTAAGTAGACTTCTCTTCGGTCATTTTCTAGTATTTGTAAAGCCATTAATTTGGCGTTGCTCTCATCAGTTATTTCTTTAACTTCTGCCTTTGTAGCCCATTTTTTCCTAAAGCTTAACTCTTTAAGCCATAGATTTTTACAGATTCCATAGAGGTACCATTCAAAATTATCAACAGGTTCATAGTTTTTTACTTTGGCCTTAGTGGTGGTTTGCAGAAGTGCTTTTTGAAAAATATCTTCAGCATCTTCTTCGTTTCCGCTATTATTTCTAATGTATTTGCGTACTGAAGGATAAACTAATTCGTAAATTTCTAGAATACCTTTGGAGTCTCCAGTTATTAACGAATTGAATAAATTTTTATGTTCAGTCATGCTTTGGAGCTTGATTGGTTTTATCCAAAGCTAAATATTTTTTTTTAAAGAATGTTGAAAAAAAAATGAAAATAAATGGGTAACTTTTTTCACTTTATAGGAACTATAAAGTGAGGACTGGATAAAAGTTCTTGTTTTTATTTTTTCAACCAAAAAAACCAAAATCATGAAAAATTTTACCACAATTTTAGCGTTTACCGTTTTGTTCACTTTTACAAGTTGTAGTTTAGAAAACGAAGAATTTATTACGGATAAACAAGAAGTTATTGCCGTAGAAAATAGTTTCAAAACAGCTATAGTAACATATGATTCAAGTACTGAAAATACAGTTAAGGAACATTTATGGGCGGATTTAAAGATACAAAAAACATTTGAGCAAGGCAAAAATAAAGAGGTGTGGTTACTGAAAACCAATGAGTCAGCTGTTATTTTAGAGGAGTTAATAGCCTTGTCAGATGGTGTAATAAGTGTAGAAGTGTCAGAAGGGGGAATTGTGTATAGTGATTTAATGAAAGTTAAAGAAGATGATACACCAGAGAATGAAGAAGAAAGAGAAGGAGATGTAGTTAAAGAAGATGATACGCCAGAGAATGAAGAAGAAAGAGAAGGAGATGTAGTTAAAGAAGATGATACGCCAGAGAATGAAGAAGAAAGAGAAGGAGATGTAGTTAAAGAAGATGATACACCAGAGAATGAAGAAGAAAGAGAAG
>Ga0209292_1001104_pt1 | contig 33710 bp, 36 predicted proteins | sample GOMGulsemesocosm_2_FD_184634 | JGI IMG/M metagenome (GOLD analysis project Ga0209292, IMG submission 184634) | Methane-oxidizing microbial communities from mesocosms in the Gulf of Mexico - GOM9C Gulf of Mexico (SPAdes) (version 2) | ecosystem: Environmental > Aquatic > Marine > Cold seeps...
AATAGCGGCGTTAGTTGCACGCACTAAATCAGCTTAATTTATTTGCTAGTCCAGTGCTTATATTTATGTCTTGTGTCTGGTTCAGTCTTTGGTTTGGCAATGGAAGTGCCTTCAAATATTCACTTCTTTTTTGCCCAATCCAGTTTTCGCCTTTTACGGTTGTAATATCAAATAAGCTTTAGTTTTTAAGGCTCAAAATTCGCGTTTTAGTGTGTAGTGCGGAAGCGATTATTGTATCTTTCCCTTATCAAATAAACGTGGTAACTTATTGCTTCTGTTGTGCTTTTAATATCGTTCAACTAACAAGGCAATCAAACGGACACGCAACAGTTGGCTAGTTCCGCTTCGCTACACATTTTAGCCAACTATTACTTAGCCGCTTATTGGGGCGTTATGTACCACCAGAGGATTGAGCATGGCTAAAATTATCATGAACAACGTTAAAATCACTGCTACAAATGGTGGTTCAATCAAAAATTATGATTCTGTGGAAATCACTAATAGTGAGATGAACTTTACTGGAAATAATATTGATTTCCATACCGACGAAGCTTTAGCAATCATCAGAGAAGTTATCGCTTCTGGTCAGCAAGAGAACCTTACTGAGATTATTAAACTCTTAAAGCTATCTGAGCCATCAAAACAAGTCGAAGTTGTTAAAAAGAGTTTTCTTTCTAAGTTCCTAACTGGCGTTAAAGACGCAAAACCATTAATAGAACTATTACTTAAAGGTTCTGGTACATAACAAGCTATTCAAGCGGGACAAATTACAGTTGGCTGGTTCCGCTCCGCTTCACATTTTAGCCAACTACAATTTGCCCCTTAATAGGGCGTTAGAGTTTCATGATGATATTTAGCACTCGGAGTTTAAATTCTATAGTATTCGTAAGTAGTGCAATTATAGTGCTTTTTGCAATCTCTATGGTTATGTATTCTCAATTTGAAAGTAATAAAGCAGCTAAAAGAGCAGGTAAGCTATCTACAAAATGGTTAGCTACACGACCATTGAATATGAGTTACCAAATATCTTTTGGGTGTATGAGCGTTTTTTCATACGCAGTTTTCAGAGTCGATGGGAAGGATTATTATGAAAAAACAAAGTGGCTTGAGACTCAAGAACAAATTAGTATTTCTGATGTATTTAACGCGATTAAGCGTGCAACCACAGAAGCCTATAGTTTAGATGTTAAATATAACAGTAAATATGGTTTTCCTGAGCAGGTTAAAATCGATTGGGATAAAGAGACCTATGATGATGAGTGTTTTTATACAATTGAAAAATTTAAATTAGGTTAAGGAAACTCTAACAAGTCAATCAAGCAGGAAAATGATCTTCCCCCGATAAAACGGACACCAAAATCTAACTAAAGATGAGGTGTCTTATGCCCAAGTACAACAATCCAAGACGAACTTGGAAGTATTCAAACGACTTCAAAGTCAACGCTATTCAATTAAGTTATGTTGTTGGCGTCACAATCAAATCAGTTGCTGAAAAACTCGACATCCACCCGTTTATGCTGTCACGATGGAGAAAAGAATATCGTGAAGGGATCATTGTGGCAGATAAACGAAAAAGAGTGGCTGGCCAGTCAAAAGCCAAAAAAGTACTTACCAAAGAGCAGAAACTAGAGCGTGAAAACAAAGAACTCAAGGAGGAGCTGTATATCCTAAAAAAGTGGCAACGGTTTCTTGCCGAGGAACATCAGGGCGATATCGATTCATCGAAATACTCAGAGCCGACATGAAGGTCACGAGATTACTAAAATTTTTTGATGTGTCTAAAAGTGGTTATTACGATTGGCGAGAACGCCAACCCAGTGTTAGAGCGATAGAGGATGTTGAACTTAAAAAGAAAATTCAACAAATATTCACAGAGCATAAAGGGCGATATGGTAGTCCCCGAATATTTAAGACCTTACAAAAGCAAGGGTACCATATCGGTAAAAAACGAGTTGAACGCTTGTATCGTGCGCTTGGGTTGGTTGCTAGAGTGATGCGCGTGACGACACGCTCTGCGTTTTATAAACGCTTTCTTACGACAGGTAAAAACTTGCGACCTGATGGTGATGTGCCATTGGCTAAAGACAAAGTATGGGTAGCAGATGTTACGTATTTAAAAGTGAAAGGTGTATGGCGTTATTTGTCGGTGATAATGGATTTATATTCACGGCGTATTATTAGCTGGAGTTTAGATGAAAATAGAACAATGGAAGTGACCAAACGCACGTTAGAAAATGCAGTTAAGAAACGTAAACCGGCCAGCGATTTAATGCTCCATACTGATAGAGGCGTAGAATATCGTGGACACGTTTATCAAAAAGCACTGAAACGACATGGGATAATTCATAGTTTGAGTCGAGCGGGTAAATGTACTGATAATGCGCATATGGAGTCATTTTTCCATTCAATGAAGACCGAAGTTATTCGCGGTAATGTATTTAAAAGTGACAAAGAACTGCGCGGAACACTTGGAAGTTACATTAACAAATACTACAATGTTTCGAGGATGCATTCAGGGATAAGTTATTGTTCGCCAATAGAATATGAAGCCCTGGCAGCGTGAAAAAAAATGTGTCCGTTTTATCGGGGGAAGATCACTTTTAACAGTTGGTTAGGTTCCGCTTCGCTACACATTTTAACCAACAATTAAAAGCCTCTTAGTGGGGCGTTATAATTTAAACTTTATATAATCATGAAAAAGGACTATCAGATGATAAACAAAAAAGTAATTACTTCACTAATCGCAGTGTCAGTACTTTTAACATTCAACTCTTTCGGCGCTAACGCTGATGATTGTTCAATATCTATTAATTCAAAAGAGTCTGTTAAATGTCTACAAAGAAAAATATCAAAACTTGAAAAGCAACTTGCTAAAAATAATAAATATCAAATAGTTTTACCAAAAGGAGCAATTGTAGAGTTTAAAGCCAAAACCTGTCCGACGGGTTGGGGGGAGCATCAAATAAATAGAAATGGTATTGTTAATCTAAATATGAATAAAGACATAATTAAGTGTCAAAAATCATAAGTATACAAGCTGTTCAAGCGGGACAAACAGTTGGCTAACTTTGTACCTCTCATTTTAGCCAACAATTTATCGCCACTTAGTAGGGCTAAGTTTACAAGGACTATTGATGTCAGTTCGGAGTGCGACCCCAGAAGATCTATATACTGTAAAAAAAATTTGTATGGATTCTTTTATGAAATCAGTTGCACCTACGCTTGAAAAGGTAGGTGTTAATACATTTAAAAGCATCGTATCCGTAAGTGCTCTAAATAGTCGAATGGAACAAGACAACCTCATGATTGTTTATGAAAATAATCATGAGGTTGTAGGGTTTCTTGAGCTTAAAGATGGTCGTCACATTGCTATGCTTTTTGTATCTCCAAAATTTCAGAACAAAGGGGTGGGTAAATCTCTGATTTTAGCAATGTATGCATATATTAAAAGCGATGTGGTTACTGTGAGCGCATCATTAACATCAGTCTCAGCGTATCTAAGTTATGGGTTTGAGAATTCTGGTGTTGTTTCTGAATCAGCAGGGCTTAAGTATCAGCCGATGGAGATGAAACTTAACAAGAGACTATGGCTCAAATAAACGCTTTTTCAATGCAAAAACTAATGAAAAAGAAATTTTTATAGTTCTGCTCTAAGACCTTCTTTGTGGCAGCTAATGACCTTAGAAAAATGAATTCGGGTAGTTCCCCCTCACCAAAAGTTAACGTCAAGAAAGTGCAATAGCTGAAGTCCCAGACTCGCTGAAGCTAAGGTCTGCCTCAAGCCTCATAGCAGCCGTTGGCATGTGTCATTTAAACGACACCTTGAGCGATCCGTAGACGGTTAAGTCGGTAAACCTACGTATATTATCCCAACTGCAGACATTAACTCGTGTAGGTTTCAAACTGATTCGGATTAGGTTTTGTATCGCTATTTTGGCTTTCTATATATTGTCGCACTTCAAAGTTGATACTAAGGTTTGAAATACCAAAGCTCCTTTATTTTTTTATATAAAGTTACTTATCTCCCTTTACATTTTACGGGAATTAAAATAACAGTAAAATTTTGAATAATTAGCAAGACTTATCAACATAATTCAAGCCAATAAGATATTGCTTCATTAGATGTTATTTTCTACAAAGCTAAGAATATCATTATGAATCGCTAAATTTGTGCCGTGACCAATATTTTCATAGGTACGAAAAATGGTGTTTACTTTATGTTTATTATATATATCTTGGCATTTTCCCCAGCGGTCAGGTTGCATTTTTTGACCAATCACAGAATGTATAGTTTTTCTCTCACTATCGGAATATGCGTCATCATATTCAACAGCATCATTAGTATCATTCTTCCCCATAAATAGAAATTGAGGTAATGATGCCCATTTTAGTTTATCAAATGTTTTACCAGTAATTTTTGTGAAGTCATTAATACCAAGAGGGTAATTTAATTGCTCTTTATCCAAACTATCTACTGGTAACATTAAAATGCCATTAAGTCCGCCAGCTACAACTAGCTGTAGACTGTCAGGGTGGAGCATTGAAAAACGGTTCGCTAGGCTAGCTGATGCTGAAAACCCGGTTAAATAACTTTTTCTTTAATTATTACTGAGTGTTTTCTTAGCTCTTTTTTAGCTTGGGAAATCATCGCCAGTAATTGAAGATCTAACCTTTTTCCTTTCCCTGACTTTACCAACATGGTATCTCTATCTAACGCATGGGTATAAATTTCCCAATCAGTTTCCGAACGAGGAAAAACTGGAATTAATATTGGAAAATTTAATTTTTTTGCTATCCATGGACCTATGGCATTACCAACAATTGCTTTTCTTGCTTTTTGATAATGGACTTTGTGATCATCAGAAACGATGCCAGAATTATTGGTTTCGACAACTAGGTATTGGGTGGCTGACTTTATTGCTTCATCAGGGATCTTTAAGAAAAATGGAAACTCAAAGCCTAGACTAGGCTGTGCTTTTATTTCGATCACAGTATCTGCTATGCAGAAGTTACTGGCTAACAAGGAAAGTATTATCCCGCACCTTTTTACACTTTTTAACAACAAAATTATTTCTCCTATATTATTTAGCTAAAGGTTAACTAACCTTTATGTGTTTAACTTCACGGATGCAGCCTTTTGTTTATATAATTAAGACCAACTCATGTTATTTAAAGTAACAACCGTAATACAGCAGAATTAATGCCAAGCACGTGGTTTGTTAAGGTGTTGTATTTTCAGGTGTTTTTTGTTGCTGTATTGGTGGGATGTCCACTCGGACAGTATTACTGTCCGAAAGTGTCCATTAAAAAACTAATGGACACGTGTAGTTGATTAAAATTCAACCTTTTAACCTTTCCATTATCATCTTTCTAGCTCATTTATTAAATGCGTAATAGTAGCTAAATACTGCGGGGGCTTGTTTATTACTTAGGTGATATATAATATTTATTATTAGATTTAAATTAAACCAAGAAATATCCTTAGCTATTGTTTGCGGCCTATTCACTACATCAAATTTCTTGAATTAATTAGACAACTACAATTTAAAGCGACATCAAGCACCATCTTCTAGTCAAATCAGTTGACCTGAAATAAATACAATAACTAGAGTCAGCACTGCGCACAAAATTTGCATTAGCAATTTTATGATGAATGACCGCTGTGGTGGCGAATTAGCCTGTCAGAGACGTTGAAATTGGTTAAATGTGGGTATATCCAACAGTGAACTTCCAGCCAAAAGGATAGGCGCAATTACTGGATAAGCTACTAGTTGCTACTTTTTATAATTTAAATTATTCAACAATACGGTATATCTCCCACTTCATAGTGCCTGACACTATGTGTGGCTCAAGTTCAATACTCCATTCCTTATGTCCATCTAACTCTGCTAACTTATCCCATGATTCACTTAATTCAGCTAAACTATCAAGAGTGATTTCAGAGATAACTGTTGACTCTAAAACACCAACAGAACCTGTTAGGATTCTACACTTTCCATCCCATCCTATTTGAGTACCAAAACTATTTTGCCATTTTGATAAGGAATCAATAAGTTCAGGCTTATGTCCAAATTTTGCGTCTATTGACCAATGTGCAACTATCATGTGAATGTTCTATCTATTTAATAATCGAAGTTATAAATATAGCTCTTAAACTATACTTGTCTAATATCAGAGTTTAGCTATTAATGACTACTTTGGTGGCGCAGCCGACTATTTAATATAATCTATTCAAGGTGAAATCAGGTCAGGTTTGTGGCAGCTAGTGGCCTAAGAAAAATGAACGCTTTAGTTTTCCCCTCACCAAAAGCTAACGTCCGTTGCAAGCTCATACTTGCCGTTGATACTTGAGTAATAAACGTTAACAATTAGCTTAAGTAGTTATTAATATGGCTCTTTTGTCTATCTCGCTTTGTGGTATTAATTTATTTGGTAAACTCTGATTTTTTCATGTACATCATTCTTGTATGTTTAACCACCAAACCAAGGGCTTGGTGGTTATGATTTTAATTATTAGGCATCGTTATTGTTAGCAGATATTGATTATTGAGTTGGTTTGTTAAATCGAATTCGAAACACTTCTGCCTCAGAGGTCTCAATTTTCAAAAGCTCATCTGCATTTTCATTCCAAAGGACAAGGGTTAAAGTTTTACCTATATAGTTTTGCTCAGGGCTTTCGCTGTCTAACTGCAATGTAAGTAAGACTGTTAAATCGACAGCACAATCTTTTGAGATAACGACCGCATAGTCAGCATTAATATCTATATCAACAACTTTATCAAGTGACTTAAAAAAGTGACCATCTGATAACAAATCAAGCGAGTCATCGCGCAAAGGTTTCACCTTGGTAAATCTTGAGTCACTGTAGAACCCTTGATGACTTTCTAATGAAGACCAATGGGTGAATGCTCCCATTTCAGGTGTGATGCCTAGAATATTTGAAGCAATAACAGAAAATGTACCAACTTGCTGATTGGCATAATCGGCTATTAATGGTGTTATTGCAGGGAAGTACTCCCCATATAGTTGCATTTCTTTACCTTGAGTTATTTTTCCAAAAGCAAACTCTAATTTAAATTTTGAATCGAGTGTTAATTGTAAAGTCATAATGTTTCTTTTTTCTAAATGTGTATGTGAGCGTATTATGAAATACTTATTAACGGAAATCAAGATTTCCGGAAATATATATTTCTATAATGTGTCTTTCGCATTATTCTATTTCTGTTAGAATTGCAGCCATGAAAGAAAATATATCTAAAAACTCTAATAAAATTAGAGGACGTAAGCGTGATGAAGGTCGAACTGAATCAATCCTGCAAGCCGCAATAGGCTTGTTACTTGAGGTAGGATTTGACAAATTCAAAGTTCAAGATGTAGCTGTACGTGCTGGTTCTGGTACGGGGGCTATTTATCGGCGCTGGCCAAAAAAAGAAACTTTAATTGCAGAAGCAATTAAAGTTATGCCTAAAATCGATGTTGAGCAAACTGATGATCCCATCGCTGATTTAAGAGTTCTGGTTAAGTTCAAATGTAGTAATACTTTTGAAAAGCCAGATCTTGTACCGGGGTTGATTTCTGCTATGCGTGCAGATAAAGAAATCGAAGAGGCTGTAAAAGAAGGCTTCAGTGTCAACCACTTTAGAACTGCCATTGCACGAATTATAGGGGAGGACCATCCTCAGCTTGATTTACTAACAGAGCTGACCCCTGCAATGACTTTATTCAGAGCTTCATTTACACCAGAGATCATTGAGGTCGAAAAAATGACGGATGAAATTATGAATATGATATTGTCTTTTTCATAGAAGTATTATTCTTAACTCAGAAGGGAGCTAAGCTACGATAGTAGACATAACTTTATATTATTCTAATCGATATATTTAATCCATTATAGAGTCATAGCTACAACAGATGCAGAGAATACTACTTCATATCGACTTCTTGAGAAATTGGCGTTTAGTAGAGAAGGTCACTTCATTCAAAATGTCTTCTTTAAAGGTGCTTGGGTGATGAGTATCAGTATGCCTTATCGCGTTCTGAGTAATTTTACATGCAAGGCATTTAAGGAAATCGAACACAAAACAGCTGGTTGTGTTCGTTTCGCTCAGTATTATCACCAGCTATTTTGTACCGCTTAATGAGGCGTTATACGGTTTTGGGTTAAGGAGTATCCATGAAGTTTGAAGATGCACAAAACGATATGAATTTTTCGTATTTTGGTGGAGGAACTGGTGTTTTAGTTTCTGGTTTAGTTTGGTGTATAGCAGGTGTGGTTGCACTGCTTTATTCAAACCAAACGAGTATGTTGACTCTTTTTTTTGGTGGTATGTTTATACATCCTTTAGCTATGTTACTTTCAAAAATTCTTAAACGCTCTGGAAATCATAATCCTAATAATCCCTTAGGCAAACTTGCTTTAGAAAGCACCATTATTTTATTTGTTGGTTTGTTCTTAGCTTTCTATGTAGCAAAACTGCAAGTTGAATGGTTTTATCCAATAATGCTAATGATCATTGGTGTACGTTATTTAGTTTTCAACACTTTATATGGCATAAAGACTTATTGGGTTTTAGGTGTTTTGCTAATGGTTTCTGGTATTTTGTGTATATTATTAGGTGCTAATTTTATAATTGGTGCATTTGTGGGTGGTGTAACAGAGGTTGTTTTTTCATTTGTGATTTTTATGCAAACGAAAAATTTGGTTTTAAAAACCGCATAACAAAGCTATTCAAACGAGACAAATAACAGTTGGCTAGTTACGTTCTTCACATTTTAGCCAACTACAATTTTCCCCTTAATAGAGCGTTGGTAATTCAGAGTTTTACGTCATTCATGAATCAAAAAGGAAAGATTAAGTCAGCATTTTTAATTGTTCATTCAAAACTCACTAAACCAGAAGTTTTTCAGCAATACGTTGTTGCATCTGAATATTCACTAAAACTATATGAAGGAACTTATTTGTTAGGTGGTGAACTTAATGAAGTATTAGAGGGTTAGAATGATAAAAACCGACTTTAATATTTCAATTTCCAAGCTCAGCACATGCAAAACGATGGTATAACAGCAAAGAGTACCGGAGCGTTAAACACCTAAGAGATAATACAGGCGAGTTTGACTTTGTTTTGGTAGACTCTTTCTAAAGAGATTGAATGTAATCGTCATTCATAGAACCTTTTCACTACCATCGTAATTTGGCAGTAGGCATCCACCATGAAAGAATCAGATTGGAAAGTATTTACAGCGATAAAGGATAAAGCGATTGAACAGTATTGCACTGTAGCCCTTGAAGAAATACAAGAAGCGACTTCTGACAATAAAAAGCATGTTCATGAAAGATACCTTTACTTGTATAAGTTACTTCAAAATAGTAATGATAAGATGGCTTTACTTTTCGATGGGCATAGTAGATCTAAAGCTGGGATACAACTTATTGCTATTCGCAGGGAGGGGCTTGCAGATGAAGCGCTGCTATCTATATTATCAGATGAATTTCGTGATAAAACAGATCCAGAAAAGCATGGCTGGTAAAATGTCTACAAGCACTTCAAACGGAACAAAAAAAGTTGGTAAGGTTGCGTTTCGCTACACGTTCTACTCGACTACTTTTGTCCGCTTAAGTGGGTGTTAGAGTTTTCTCAGGGGGGAGTATGAATATAAAGCTTCACAGACTAAAACTAGGTTCATCTGGTAATCAAGCATTTGGTTCTGGGTCAACTTGGGTTGTTGGCGGGGCAATATTACTCGGTGCATTCTCATTAACATTGTTTAATGAAATAGACACATCAATGTTAGTTTTATTACTAAATTTCCCTTTACTAGTTTTATTCTACTTAAGCTATAACTTTCCTAAATTGCATTATGTATTGGGCTACTTTTTTGGTTTTCTTGGAACTTATTATTTATTAATAGCTACACCTGACTTTTTCTCTAGAGATAATCTATTAGCGAGCTATGGTGTATATCACTACTTAGTTGGTTTATATTATGTTGGTGTGGCTTATTTTCAATATAGAGCGGTAAATCAAAACTCATATAAGGCATTCAAGCAGGACAAATAACAGTTGGTCCTTAATGGAGCGTTCTGTTGATTTCAAGTATTGGAGTAGGAGTTTTATATGGATATTAATATTCTCATCGCTTTTGGCGTAGTTAGTTGGTTAGTATATTTTTTCTATAATCGGCATAAAAAAAGAATAGCGTTTATAGAATCTTTTGAATTTCCTGTGTCCATAAAGAAAGGCATTAACACCACTTATCCTCATTTGAATAATGAGCAGCTTGAGTTAGTTATTAATACTTTAAGAACATTCTTTCTTGTATCGTACAAAGCTAAATTAAAGCCTGTTGCGATGCCTTCACAAGTTGTAGACGTAGCTTGGCATCAGTTCATTCTATTCACAAAGAATTATGAAGTTTTCTGTAAAAAAGGAATTGGTAGGTTCTTACACCACACGCCAACAGAAGCTATGAAATCTAAGACAACGGCGCAGGATGGTATTAAAAGGGCTTGGAGATTGGCATGTCATTTAGAACATATTAATCCCCAATTACCGAGTCGCCTTCCTATGTTGGTTGATATAGATACTAAATTAAAAATAGAAGATGGTTTTTATTATTCGAAGAACTGTAAAGATAGAAACTCCCCAAACTATGGAAATAATTATTGTGCTACACACATAGGTTGTTCTTCAGGCTGTAGTGGATCATCAGGTGATTCAACAAGTAGTTGTGGAGGTGGTGATTAATCAACATAACCAGGCAATCAAGTAGAACTTTAACAGTTGGTTAAGTTCGGCTTCGCTTCACATTATAACCAGCTATCAAAAGCCTCTTAGTGGGCGCTAAGTATACAAGGTCAGCATGCATAGAAAAATTACACTATCAGAGTACGTAAAAAAGCGTAACGGCGTAGCTCTTGGCGCATCTGGATCAATGACTAATATGCTCAAACGTTCGCTAGGTGCGAGTTCATTTTATTTGTTTTGGCAATATTGGAATCCAATATGGGGTTATTACCTTTCTCGTAAGATAATGAAGCCATTGAGTCAACTTTTACCTATGTGGCTAGCAATTATTATTACTTTCGCTGTTAGTGGCGCTTTGCACGATTTGGCTATAACTTTGGTAAAATGGAAGTTAACTTTCCTTTTTACACCATGGTTTATTTTAATGAGCTTTATAGTTTTAGCTACAAAGAAATTTGGTATTTCATACCGTGAGCATCATTGGCTAGTTCGAGCATCAATAAACATATCACTAATAGCAGTATGTTTAGTTATAATTCGCCAGTATGTTTAAGGCAATAAACAAGGACAACGATCATTTTATTATTTTTAGTAGCCATTATGGGGAGCATAGTTAATTTCCATTGATAACAATCGAACCGAATGGGCAATAAAATCATGTGTTATTGGGCGCAAGGCATGGTTGTTTTCAAATACTTGCACATATTACAGAGCAACCAGATAATATGAATCGCTGTTACCATGGAATATTGAATGGTACTAGGTGCCGTTCCCTATACATTTCTGTATTAACCGAAAAATCAACGACCTAATAAAACGTTAATTAGCCAAATAGACCGACAATTAGTTATTTTAACAAAATAATTAAAACCAATATAGTTTAACTTCATAAAAAACATAAAGTTAAACAGTTGGTTTTATTTTTGCTTATAAGTAACTAGCAACAAACAAATGAAGTAAATAAGAGGTGTATTATGCGAGATATTAATTCTACAGAAACAAAAAACTGGAAAAATACCAGCGTATGGATGCGAGGACTCTTTATGATACTTTTCGGATTTATCGGTGGTTTCGCCCGCTTTATGGTTACCTTAATTGCAGTATTTCAATTTTTTTCGTTATTACTAACAGGTAAACCCAATACTGCTTTAAAACTATTTGGTCAAAGTCTAAATAACTATATTTATCAAATTAATGATTTTTTAACGGTAAACTCAGATAAATACCCTTTCCCGTTAAGCGGTTGGCCTGATGATAAATCAGCGTATAAATACTCTTCAAGAGATTTATAACAGCAATGAACAAACGCATTCTGTCACCAGTTTTCAGTGACAGAATGCGTGAAAAGATATTAACCAACAAATAATAAATTAAGTCAGATACACTTTAAATGATTTGTCGCGGTGGCGACGAAATTAAAAGAAAGGCTGCCTCCGGTCTTTCTTTAGAATCCTTCATAAGTAAATAGAGACACCTATTTAAAACGTAAAGGAAAGTCACTTTTCATTGTTATTCTAACATCCGCTTCTCCGACAACTACTGACGAACTATTTATTAACAGAAGTATCTGACTTTAGGTGTGTTCATATCAATAATAGTTTGTTATTTTAACGTAATATCTCATCAGGTTGGCTAACTAGGCTATGTTCGAGAAAAGCCCTCTAAACCACTAAAAATAATTAAATTGGGAGAAATGAACAATGGTAAACATGTTAATTGCATATCAACTTAATGACGGTGATGTTATTGAAATTAATCATCCAGAAGAGTTTGAATTTAAAGATTTAGATGGAAACAGTTTAGGGAATGCTGAGATTATTAAGCGACATAATAATGACCTAATATTGGCTGAAGCCGCATTTGTCATATCAGCCGAACATGAGAAAGTTGTTATTCCAAGTGATGCAGCATTCATGGAATCAGAAGTGGGCATAAAACAGCCATTTGACTTTAATGGTCTGGTAAAAAGTTGTGGTTTTTCTTCTGTTAAATATAAATTTGATAAACAAGGTGATGAGAGCTCTGATTGGGTTATTGCTTATCCTCAGGAGCATTAAATCAAACAAAAGGGGCTACTCATACGAGTGGCCTTTGTTATATAGGTGAATAACTTATCAGGCTAATTTAGCTATAAAAAGTTGTTCTCTTACTCATAGCAGCATGAAAAAAAATTTTATAAAATCTATATTTAACTTCATAAATCATAAAATACCCCATTTATTAGTTGAGAGTAAAAAGATGTTAATACGCACTTTGTTCGTCAGTTTTGCTTGTACCTTTATGTTTGGCTGTGCAAGCACAAATAACTCAGGTCAGGTGTATAGCGCCGAAAGAATCAATGCACATTGGTTAAGCATTAACCTTAAACGAGAGGGGGTGGTAGCGACTGACTCGGGGTTGCAGTACAAAATATTAGAGAAAAGTGATGGTTGTAACCCAGATCCTGATTATAAAGTTACGGTGCACTATAGAATGTTGTCACCTAAATCGAAACAAATAATCGACAGTAGTTACCAAAGGGGAGCCCCCGATAAGTTTAAGTTATCTAAAATGATTAAAGGTTGGCGTGAAAGCGTACCTATGATGAAGGTTGGCGAAACCTGGGAGCTTTATATGCCGGCCTATTTAGCGTATGGCAGCAAAGGTAACCCTGGAGTCGTTGCGCCCAATAGCCTACTTATCTCGAAAGTCACACTTGTTGATGCACATTGTCAGGACTAGTAACTTAATCAATTCATGAATGGGGGCCGATTAATCGGGAGACCTAAATAAGTAGTTGCTAATATAGGCTAATAAAATTAGCAATTGTAATTGAGAACGAAATAGTCAAATAGTAGATCACAATTCAGAAAATTTAATAAAAAAGGCAAATCAGTAATGATTTGCCTTTTTTATTAAATTTTATTCTAAATGCTAAGATCTAGCGAATGATAATCGCAGTCTTCATATTGTAAATATTTACGTATTACTGGCTTATTATCTATTCATGAGTAAACGGTTATGAAGAGATGATTAAGTATGCTAAAACTTGGAATAATTTAGCTTATGTTAGAAACTGCGCTTTGAAGATACTAGCAACTATTTAGTCATAACGTTCGCTTGAAGCTCATAATATTATATGTACTCAATACGTTATTTATACCGTGTGAACAAAATCAGCTAGAAATCAGCTAAAAATCCTAAGGACGTCAGGAGTTTTAAAGCCGATTTGTTTAAACTGTACACTTGCTCAATCACATTTAAGCTTTACCTCAATGAAAGCGATTTCAATACTCATAAATGGAATAAATATGCACCCTAGTATTAGATATATCATAATTACAATTTCACTTGCTATTTTTAATTCAAATGCTTTAGGAATTAACTTACAAAAGCATGAAGGTATTATTTCAGGTGATAAATATAGCTTTAAATCTTCAATACTCGATGAAAATCGCGACCTTTTTATATCATTACCTGAAAGTTATGAACACTCATCTCATCACTATCCTGTCATTTATGTTATGGATGGTGAATTTCTTTTTGACTTAACGCGCTCAATGGTTGCCATTCGCGCAGCCAGAAATTATATGCCTGAAAGCATTATTGTGGGGATCCCCAATAACACTGATAAACGGATAGAGATGGCATTAGAGTTGTTTGACGACGAAGGAGAACCTTTCTTCTACGGCGATGGCCTGGGACAAACAGACAAGTACCTTAAATTTTTTAGACATGAACTTATACCAAAGATCGAAGAAAAGTTTAGGGTTAACTCTCATCGAACCATCATAGGGATGTCACCTTCCTTCGGCCCTGTTTTACAGGCTTTTTGGTCTGAACCTGACTTATTTAGTGGCTATATAGTACTAGCTGCAGAACTTGGTAAAAATCTTAAATCTGGAAAGAGCATTGAGGAGCTACTTATTGAAGAAATTTCAGATCAAAAGCGTTCTAAAGCCGCTATATATATTGGTACCTCCAGCGGAGATATGATAAAACGGGGGCCCAAAGAAGCTGCGCTTTATGTAGATATTCCCAAAAAGCTAAATAATATTGCAAACCCAAAAATTAGATACAAGTTTGAAGTCATTCAGAATGAAGACCATTACGGAATGTCAATTCCAGGTATACAACATGGTTTTGAAACAATTTACGCTAGAGAAATCTGGGATGTTGATTATAGAAAAATGTGGAACAGCTCTGACCCAGCGCAAGCACTAAAAGATAAGTATCAAGAATTATCTGAGCACTATGGGTTTAAAATTATACCTTTAGAAAAATCTTTTCACTTTATTCATAACATTATGAAAACAGCAGAAATACTAAATAGACAAAATAAAGTTGAAAAATTAATAGCGTGGCTACAGCTTGCAGTTGAATATTACCCAAAATCACCTGTTTTATATAATCAGCTATCAAAAGCATATACACGCTCAGGTAAAAATGCACTTGCTATAAGCTCAGCAGAAAAAGCAGTTAAACTGGGTGAGGGGAGTGAGAATATTAACGTTTATAAATCCTTATTAAAAACTCTAACCTTGTAATACTTGATTCATGTTACTGAGGCGTCTCCAAAAAAAACCTTGTATACATTAAATAAATTGGTTATTTCCTTCAGAAAATAACAGTAGAAATTCATAAGTACTTCAGGTGTTTTAGAGTCGATTTGTTTAAGCTGGTGTATTGTTTAATCATATTTAGCGAAGTTAAATAATTCGTTTATTTCAAAATAAAGGTAAATTATGAAGCGTATTTGTATTTCAATTACTCTGCTATTTTCTATGTTAATTATAAGTAGCAACAGTTATAGCCAAGATGGCATTCCCATCCCCGATGGCCCCTATCTCGGGCAAAACCCACCCGGTTCAACACCTAAGGTTTTTGCTCCCGGAATTGTTAATACAGAAGAGTATCGTGAAGTTGAGGGCATGTTTGGGGCGGATATGAATACCTTTTATTTTGTCAGGGGGGCAGGGGAAGATAAATCCCATGAGTTGGAGTTGGTTGTCATTGAATATAAAAACAATCAATGGCATGAGTCTGTTGTCAAAGAAGGTGTGAGTGAACCATCTATCTCCCCTGATGGGATGACTATATTTTCTCAAAACAGATATATGGAGCGCACCAAAAACAGTTGGTCAGAGCTAAAAAGCCTACCTGCGCCTTTAGGGGAACTCCTCATTATGCGGCTTTCATCGTCTTCCAACGGCACTTATTATTTTGATACTTATACCAAAAAACAGGATACCCCTCTACGCTATTCACGTTTGATAAACGGAAAATATGAACAGCCGAAGTCACTGGGGAAACAGTTTGGTATAGGCCGATACAATGCCCATCCCTTCATTGCACCAGATGAATCCTACATTATTTTTGATAGCCAAAGAGAAGGTGGGTATGGCAGATCTGATATCTACATTAGCTTTCGAGATATCGATGGTTCATGGGGCCCAGTTATTAACATGGGAGACAAGATAAATACCACCAACGGTGAAAACTACCCGAGTGTGTCACCCGATGGAAAATTTATATTCTTTGATCGACGTAGTGGTAAACGTATAAATGGCAAACAACATGTCGATATATACTGGGTGGATGCACAGATTATTGAAACGCTCCGGCCCAAATAGCAAACTATATAACTAACCTATCTCGATACGCTCCATTGCCGTAGAATAGGGCGTTATCGCTACAAAATATAATCAACACGTCTTTTCGACATTAACTCCTACTGTCTTAAAAATAGTATTAATGATTATAAGCGACTCCCTCAATCGGTTTAAACTTCGCCAGTAAACATCTGTTAATGCCAATGTTTAGTTCATGCGCATTAGATACATTAGGATTAAAGAATTTTGTCATATATTTCGTGGTGTTTTCTGATATTGATGTGAGCTAAATAATGCTTATGGATCAGATCTTACTGAGGTTTATCCATAATATACTGTTAGGTTTTTATTAACTTGAACCTAAGTATGAATTACAATGGATTATTGTATTGATAGCTCTTTTTATGACCTTTTGTGGTTATAAAGGTGACGGTGAGTATATAAAACATGGAATATGGCCACTCGTAAATAAGGATAATAACTAGATGAAAAAAAAGGCTTTTGCAGCAACGCTTGTTGTACTTTTTACTGCTAACGTACAAGCAGATACTGTTGGCTTATATGTAGGCGGCCAAATTTGGCAAAATGAAGCAAGTGGTAGTTTTGGTGAAAAAAACATTCTAATTGATTCTACTTTAAAAAAAGAACAGCAAAGTAACTATTTTGTTGCCGTTGAACACCCTTTTCCTTTGCTTCCGAATGTACGCATTTCAAATAACACCCTTGATACCACAGGTAAAACTACGTCAACGCACGAGTATTTTAGCTCCGACGATGGAGTCTTTCATATCGATGTTGATGTTGATATCGATTTCGATGCTAGCTTTAACGTGAGTTATGTCGATTACACTTTATATTATCAATTATTTGATAACGGCTTATTTTCATTTGATTTTGGTTTAACTGCTAGAGATTTTGATGGTGCTATTACTGAAACGGAGACAAAAACTACGGTTACTACAACTAATGATGGTGGTTTGGATGCAGAAGAACACCCAGAACATGGTCATATTGTTACAGAAACAACAAAGGCTACTACTACGGGTAAAATAAAGATAAACGAAATTGTACCTATGTTGTATGCTGCCACTAATATTAGCTTGCCGCTAACGGGTCTAAGTATATTTGCCGAAGGTGATTATTTATTGATAGATGACCATTCATATTATGACTATCAAATTGGTTTAAGTTACGGACTAGTTGATAAAAGGATGATGGATTTTAATCTGACCTTCGGGTATAGGGCCATAAAAATGGAATTTGAAGATTTAGACAATTTATATACCGAACTTGAATTTAAAGGTGTTTTTGTCGGCGTAATTGTAGGCTTTTAAAAGCTTATGGTGTTTTACGCCAATTCTTAAATACAAAGGTAAGGGCTCGTTGTTTATTGGAAATGGCTCTCGTACAATCCTCTTTTAAGTGTTGTCTATAAAAATATAATCCGAAACTTTATTTGATGCTTGTTAGTTATTGTCTTCAATGTGCTAGTTTTGCTCTCAACAAAATATAATTTCAAAAAAGTGCACTTAGCGGAAGGTAAGTTAAAAATATTTGCTATATGTTTTCTCATGAATTGGTCGTGTCATATTAGTGATAAGCCTTACCGACATCTAAGTATTAATAAAATCAATCAATCATTTTCCCTAAGTACTTGAAACTATGTAATATTAATGTGGAACAATTTAAATTTATGGGGCGGACATTAATGAGAGGACTCCATATTGATTTGTCATAACTACAATCTACTAAAGGATTGACTAGATGAAAAAGATAACTATAATTTTATTATTGGCAGTAGCACCATTTTCTTTTGCTGAAATGAATAAAGAGACTACGGCTGAAAGTAAAAATTTTGATTTAACAAAGTATTGCTATTATGCAGATTTAGAGTATTCAAAAGGATCTGAAATGCTTCAAGTTGATAAGGGAAAGACGTGTACTCTCATCAGTGATACTAAGCTTAAATATAAAGAAGAACAAAAGAATGACTTAGTATGGGTGTCAAGTAAGGTAAAATAAGGACATCAATAGGACTTCGCAAGCTTGGTGCTTTTTATTGCAAAGAGTATAATAAAAAAACTTACTCCGCCCGTTATATTGGCGTTGGTAGTATTAAGAAATAAGGATGTTATATGAGTAGTATGATGAAGTTGTCTATTTTAATAGTATTAATAATAAGTGCCGCATTTTCTTATGGTTTCGGATTTTCCGAAGGTATATGGACATTTGTAGTTCTAGGTATGGTGTTAGAGTTCTCTTTTTGGGCTGGGCTTATTACAATTGATGACGACTAATTAGTCATTGGTTTAAAACCTATAAGCCATTTAAGCAGGATAAATAACAACTGGCTGTTTACTCCTTCGTCGCTTATTTTAGCCGAATATTATTTGCCTCTTAGTGGGCCGTTTCACTATAAAATCTAATCCGAAGACGTTATTGTCTTTAAAAGCTAATCTCTCGAATGTGGCTTATTAGCCAAAACTTTCTACTTACTTGTGGGGCTGGTTTAAGTTCATTAATCGGTCACAACTGCTAAAAATTTTATATCAACAATAAAATTATGTATTGTAGTTTCACAAACAATTGAAGTAGCCCACGGTCTGTTTTGAGCGATTAACAGTCGCACAGATATATTTTGACTCAATTACATTTTTCGATACAAGCGCATAAAGAACGGACGAAAAAAGTTGGGTTTGTAATGGTCGCTAGATTAATATCTAGCTGAAAAACTAAAGCTGTATCCTCCGAACGAATGCCCTTGGTGGCTGAGTTGCCAGTCAGGTTATTCGATTAAGTAGTAAAAATTATAATCAAACAATGCATATCTACATCTGTGTGGAACGCCCACTATCGTATCTTTGTTAACATTGGCTATTGAACATTAGAGATTTCTTCAGTTAGCCAATAAGCGGTCATTGTTTTTTTGTGAAACAATGAACATGTTTGGGGAAATTTCAACCGAAATCAGTTACTCTTATGTGAGGCAAGTCTAAGCTCAATATGCCTTTTTCTTCCTAGCAGTTGATGAAAAATATTACCTCAAAATATTTAACTTTTCACTTGTTCACCTATTGATTCAACAATGAAATCAATAAAGCATTTTAACTTTAGAGAGCTTTGATAAGGTTTATAAAAAACAGCATTTATAGGCTGGTAGCTTTCAATTGTTGATTGGGTTAGTACTTGTACTAGCTTTCCATTTTGTAAATCATGCTTTGTCATAAAGTCAGCTAAACAAACAATTCCCATTCCACCTAATGCGGCTTGCCTTATTAACGAGCCGTTGTCGCATAATAAGTGTGGCTTAAGATCAAATATTTTATGCTCGTCATCTAATTTTACTGGCCAATTATTAAGACTAATGGGCTGTGAAAAACCGATAGTACTATGCTCCTGTAATTCACTTACTTTTTGTGGAATACCACGTTTTTCAATATACATTGGACTTGCCAATATACGTAATAAAGAACGACCAACGGGACGATAATGAAGAGATGAATCTTTTAATTGCCCAATCCTAAAAGCAACATCAACTTGTTTTTCAATCAAATCAATTTTTGTATCAAAACTTGCTAATTCAATTTCTACCTGAGGGTATTTAGCCATAAAGTCAGCTAAATAAGGAACTATACAGTGTTCTAAAAATGGCGCAGGAGCATCAACTTTCAGCTTTCCTTGAGGTATTGAGTGATTCCAATTAGCGTTATCTTGAATATCATTTATTACACTTAGTGCCTGCTGTGCTTTTTCAGTAACAATTTTCCCTTCATCCGTAAGACTGATGCGCCTTGTAGTTCGAGTGAATAACTGAAAGTTTAGCTGTGTTTCTAATTGGCTAATCTTACGACTGATAGCCGAAGGGGTTTGTCCTAATAATTCAGCAGTTTTACTAAAACTTCCACTGGTATTAACAGCTACTAATACTCTTAATTGATCTAATGTAATATTCATTTGTACCCTTTTCGCACAAGTAATGTTCCATTAGTGATATTTTAGTTTAATTATCGAGAAGTTAATATGTGTCTATTGTATTTACAGCAACTTATTTCTTGGAGAAAACATATGAATTTACAACTTACCAATAAAACAGCATTAGTTACCGCATCAACGGGTGGTATCGGTTTAGAAATAGCAAAGTCATTAGCGAGTGAAGGCGCAACTGTCATTATTAATGGTCGTTCATTAGTAAGTGTTGAGAAGGCTGTTTCTGATATTCTATCTGAAGTGCCAGATGCAAAATTAAAGCGTTTAATTGCAGACAATGCAACCTCTGAAGGTAACGTGATAACCACAAAAGAATTTCCTCAAATAGATATTTTGATTAATAATTTGGGAATTTATGAATCTGTTGAGTTTCTAGAAAGCACTGACGAACAATGGCAGCACATAATAGATGTGAATATTATGAGTGGTGTTCGTTTATCACGTTTTTATTTGAGAAATATGCTTGAAGCTAATACTGGTCGAATCATTTTCATGTCGAGTGAATCGGCAGTAAACCCAGCACCAGAAATGGCTCATTATAGTGCAACTAAAACTATGCAAATGTCATTATCTCGTAGTTTATCTGAGCTTACCAAAGGTTCAAATGTTACGGTAAATACATTATTACCAGGATCAACGAAAACAGATGGCGTGAAAGAGTTCGTTCAGAATATCTTCCCTGAACTGCCATATGAACAAGCAGAGTGTAAATTTATGGATGAGAACAGATCTACATCACTTATAGGACGATTGATTAACCCTAAAGAAATAGCTGATTTTGCAACCTTTATAAGTAGCCCTCTTTCATCTGCCATTAATGGCGCAGCGCTCAGAGTTGATGGTGGTATTGTTCGTTCGGTTTTTTAATAGTACCAGCTAAATTAACTAACACGATAAAGTAACCTTTTGACAGTCAGGTTATTTGATTAATTGGTGATCTCTTTACTCAAGAAATACATATTTATATCTGTGTGGAACGCCCGCTAACGTATCTTTGTTAACATTAGCTAGTGATCATTGGAGACTTCTTCACATAGCCATGAGTTAGCCTAATTACTCTACTCCAAGTGTCCTAACTTTTGGCTTCTCAATTCAACTAATGCTAACGAGTTTAAAGTGCTGACTATAGATATTGGCTGTCATTTAGGTCAACTGATGCTATTAGCTGACCTTGTTGAAAACGTTAAATAAGATAACTACTGTTAAGTAGACGTTCTATTTTCAAGAAGAAAGAAAACTTCAATTAATATAAACAGCCCAGTCAAGATCAATTAATCTTAAATAACCTGAACTCTGGATAAGCAGCACTTGCTCAACATTGCCTTTTATCCCCTTATCAGCGTTGAAATGTCGATAAATAGCCCGCTATTCATAAACGTTTTGCCTTGATAATGGCATAAAATGAAACATTGATAGAGCATATAGTTACTTCAAGTTTGTAGTTATTGCAGTTTAACCATCCAAGCCATTGATTTTACGCTAACATCAAGCACTCATTATCCAGAGTTCAGGTTAAATAAGTTCTAAAATTGTTTGTGTTTTTTTACTATTCCGATAGAGTACAGTGCTTTCGTATTATTTAACGTTTATGGAAATATCGTTAAATAACAATACTAAAATCATATGTGTGCAGTCAATGAATAGTAATAAAGGATTCACTTTAATTGAATTGGTATTTGTCATCGTAATATTGGGGATTTTATCCGCGACGGTATTACCCAAGTTTATTAGCTTATCAAAAGAAGCAAAAGTAGCAGTGTTAACTCAATTTAGTGTTAGCGTAAAGGCTGCAAATCATTTGATTTTTTTAAAATCAAAGATGCCGAGTTATATTACATTCCCAGTATCAGGCCGATCAGATTTAGTCGATATTGATATAGACAGAAATGGGGTTATTGATCTTAATGGCGTTGATTTAAGGCTATTACATTCTTACATTGATAACCATGAAGTCTACAAACAGATTGATGTGTCAGGTAGATTTAAGCTTTCTGGAAATAAAGTTTTTGAAGAGCAAGGCGTAAATTTTGTTTATATTGGTTATGATATTGATGAGAATAATAAAGTAAGTGACGATAATTGTTACTTTAGATACACCCAAGCAAGATCAGAAACTGTAGGTCCAGCTTACGATATTGTTGATGTTGGTTGTTAATTTATTTAACACTTACAACTCTTAGTCTTCTCCTTATATACTTACTATAAAATCAGTCTTCCTATCAGTGAAGACAGTATTAGCACGCATTTAGGATGTTATAAGGTCTCCAATGCGGCATTAGTTAGCCTTACCACATTATTAAAATACATGATAAATGATCAATGGCTGAGGTCATAGTGTGTAAAGAGTAGATTGACTAATGTTCGAAAAGTTTGGTTCAAGGCTCCACATACCATTGGTATCTTTTTTTTAACGCTAACTAATGCCACAGAGAGTGTGAAAATTACCAGCTTAAAATTTTAGGTAAATAAACAATTAAATGATACCAAGCTAATCTACAGAGCATTATTATCGCTGATATGATTGATAACGTCAGTTCAAAATAGTTTTCACATTGGCTAGCAACATTACTTAAACTTTCTTGGCTACAATAATTAGCTAAGAATAGACTGCATTGATATGACAGGTGACGCTACTGATTTAACGTCAGGACTGATGAAAAAGTTACGTAGTTAATAGAAATGCTATGTATGCTCAAATAAATCGATTTTATTTAGTTTATTTAGTTTATTTAGTTTATTTGTTTTTTAGAAGTTATAGTTTTTCTTCCTGTAGGGCATAATATATAAACTCTAAGATATAAATAAATTAACAGGTATGTAAATTGCGCCAATCTAAGACTAAAAAGTCGAAACTTCTCAGTCATCCGATTTATTTTACTTTACTGTTATTCCAATTGAATAATACTGCATTTGCTGATGCTGTTGATGATTTTCTTCGCGAAAAAATGAAAGATAATCATATACCGGGATTACAAGTTGCAGTTGTTAAAAATAAAAAAATTGTCAAAGTTGCTAGTTATGGTCTGGCAAACCTTCAATATGAAGTTAAAGTAGATGGAACAACGGTATTTAACCTTGCATCGATAACTAAAGCCTTTACTTCTGTGGCTGTTATGCAGCTTGTTGAACAAGGTAAATTAGAGTTATCAGCACCAATTTCAACTTACTTGACAGACCTTCCAAAAACTTGGCAAAAAATTACTTTAAGGCAAATATTGACTCATACATCCGGTCTGCCGGATATTATGAATGAACATTTTCAGCTAATTGATAGTGCCGGCGAAGAACAATCTTGGCTAGCCGTACAACAAAGAAGTCTATATTTTAAGCCAGGTTCGGCTTTTCGTTACAACCAAACTAATTATTTACTTGTTGGTAAAATCATTAAGCAAGTGAGCGGTAAGAGTTATGCCAAATTAATAAGTGAGCATCAACTTAATTCAAAAAGCTTATCTAGAACAAGCAGTGCTGGTTTCGCTCATTTTCAAAGTGTTAATTCACATCAGGCAAGAGATTATAGGTTTAACCCACAGGGGGAGCTGACAAATGTATTAACCTATTTTCCGTCATTCATTCGAGCAGGTGCAGGCATGAGTGCTAATGCCAGTGAATTAGCGTATTGGACGATACTGTTGGAAAATGAAGTGTTTTTTGAAAAAAACACTTCGCTTGATACTTTGTGGAAAAAAGCAGAGTTAACAAGCAATACTTGGGCTAAGGAAAATCCATCAATGCATCCGTATGCGCTAGGATGGTACGTTGTGGAACGACAGGAAAATCTAAAAATAGTAACTGCTGGTGGTGGGCAATCTGCTGTAGCTGTGTATCCTAACGATGATCTTACCGTTATAATTTTAACAAATTTAGCCGGTTCTAGACCAGAAAGATTAATGGATGAACTTGCAGAGTTTTATGTTGAAGACTTTGGCTTTTCTAACAATATCAAAATATTAAAAAAAGCATTAGAACAACAGGGGTATAACAAAGCACTTACTATCGCCAAAAGCATTCAGGAAGAACAAAGTTTTTCATTTGATGCAGGTGAATTGAATCATTTTGGAAATGTACTTGTTAAACATTTGAACAAAAATAACGCCCAACAAATTTTTAATATTAACAATCACCTTCACTCTGAACTCATTTTAAATAGGCGCGTTATAGATAGCTATTTAGGTACTTATCAATTAGCTGGTTTTGCAATTAACGTCACTCATGAAGACAATGCATTGTTTATTACTGCTACAGGAGAGAAGAGATTACCCATTTTTTCAAAGACAGAAACAGAGTTTATATTGAAAGAAGTAGAAGCAACAATTTCGTTTATTAAAGATGATACTGGGGGAGTATCTGGTTTGTCACTTGGTATAAATGGAGAGAATTTATCAGGTAAAAAAATTAAGTGAGTTAAGCCTTTTATATATTATGTAGCAACTATAAGCTTTTAATAAGTCGCTTATAAATGCCCAAGCTAATCTTAATCAGCTTTAGCGAGCAGTTGAGCTAAAAAGAGACAAGCTCTTGGAGCAGTAACGTAGAAAAAACTGATCATTAATAATTAGATGATGAACTATATTAGTAGCGCAGACAACAAGTAAGTAATTCTTGTTCATTTTCTCGTATACAGCGATTATGAATTACTTAAATCTTGTTTTATAAATTTACTAACTTAGTTTGGTGCAACACCAATTTCTACTTTCCACTGATCAATCAAGGTAATAAATTCACCTTGTTCGGTTAACTTAAGCGCTACAGATAATACCGTATTCTCATCAATTCCAAAGTCGTCATCAGGTTCTTTCGAAAAATTAACGCCCGCGGTTAAACCGACTCTTTTTTTAATGCCTGACTTACTTTCTAGATGGAGTAATTTTAAATTTACGAGTGCCCTGGGAGCAAGTTTCAAAATATAGACATCAATTTCAGGGCTGACATTAAATATACCTTCTACAGCAGCTTGAGTTGTCTTATTAACAACCTCTAGAGGAAAACCAATCTTTCTTTGTCCGGTAATATCTTCAATACTTGCCGATAAGTTTATAGAACGAGTAGGATCAAAATTAACCATACTGTTAATCGATACTTTTACCAGTATTCCTTTCGGGTCAACAGTAAAAAAATCTTCCGGTTTTGTATCGGAAAAGTGCATCATGGTTGTCAAAGGAACACTTGAACATGCGGTTAAAAACAGTGTGCATAATAAAATAATCGTTTTCATAGTTAGCCTTAAAAAGTATTGCGATTGGTTAGGTGAAATCCACTTAATGGATTCTGTATCTTAAAATCGAGGGGGTCTAAAGCTTTAAGTGGCGGACTATCAGTAACCTGATTCATTGAGCATTGATTATTTTCCAACAAATAAACTGCCTCAGATAACATTGGGTCATTCATGTCTCCCCATCCGCCAGCAATAGAATCAACAGCGGGGCAGTCAACAGGAATACCCTCGAAGAAATCACCAAAACCATCAGCATTGTGATTATGATGAGTGATCGCTAATACTATTTGATCGCATAATTGTGAAACTCTCATACCTACAGGCTTGCCATTAGTTTTTTGACCAACTAATTTCACATCAAGATAAGGTTTAAGTGAATTAATCAATACTTCACTACCAGAGGAAGACTCTTCAGTAGTGATAAAAATAACGCGAGACATAGTTAAATAATGCTCAGCACCGTTTAGATTGAACATCTCAATATCACTTTGATGATTATCATTATTTGTTGGTATGTTGTAGATATTACCAGCGACAATATCCCCACCAATTTGACTAGCAAGTTGATTAGACATTCTAGATGTGCCGCCATGGTTGTAGCGTAAATCAACAATCAGTTCATCAACACTTTGATCTTTAAAGTCAGAAAATGCTTTATTAAGCTCTGCTGAGCTCGGGTCAATAAAGCTATTATAAACAAGATAACCTATTCTACCTGCAGTAGATTCTATTACCTTAGTTGCCAATATGGTATTAGTTGAAATTTCGCTTTGTAACGTCGACTGAGTAATAATAGCATCATCAAGTGTTCGCCAAGTGAAAGATACTGCTTTGTTATCATCTATTTCAGACCAGAATTCCGACCATATAAATTGTTCGCTTGTCATGGCACTATGTAAATCAATATCATTAATAGCGATGATACGATCGCCGCGACTTAATCCTATTTTTTTCGCACTACTGTTATCATAAACAAAACTAATCACTAGTTCGTTATTAAACTCATCGAGTTTGGCTACCATGCCAAAACCAACATTTGTAGCATTAACAAAAAGGTCATCGTAGTCGGTTTTAGGCATCACAAAGCTGTAACGATCAATTGGGTTGTGCTCTTTGATGTTGTTAATTACGCCCTTTAACGAAGAGAAATCATCGAGAACAGTGCTGTGATCTAATGATTCATTCCATAAATACCAATCGTCCATATAATTCCATAAGGCGATGTTCATTGACGTTTGGTTTAGGCAAACACTAGGGTCTGCGCTGATAATGGGAGACTCTTCAGTTTCGCCACCACAACCTGATAATAAAAGACAAAACGCTAACATTGAAAATAACGACTTCATAGAGACAACTTACCACTCACTTAAGATGTAAAAGTGGTACTTTAGAGATAAATTTTGCTTTCAACAAGTAAGGAAATAGTGATAAGTCTTGTAGAAAAAGTAAAAGGTATAACTCACCATCTAGATGTTAGTAAATTTATGATATTAAACTTAAAAATATAAGATTTGTTTGGGCGTTTTATATTGATCGGTAGATAAAATAGTCTTAAAAGGTATAAATAATAAAGCTAAACCACGCTAAACAAGTGCTTTGACTTGACTTAGATGTTTACGACCAATAGGAATTAATTCACTTAATATATTTACATCATAATCTGCTGATGTTCTTCTTTGTAATAACATAGGTTGCTGTGGGTTAACCAAGTACGATTTGTGGACACGAATAAAATATTCATTACCAAAACTATCCAACAAGCTTTGTAAATTACAGGTCAATTCTATTCTGACTTTACGGTTGTTTTTTTTATACACTACCAAACAATCATTACCTAATGCTTGCACATAAATAATATCAGCTAAGAAGTGGGTCACCTTAGCTAATTCCGGGAACAACTTATGGTCAACAACATTATTAAGTATTTTATCTTTTAAGGTATTACTTACTTCTAATGCTTTAAATAACTTGGATTGCGTTTGTTTAAGTTGTTGTTCAATAACCCGTTCGTTTTGCTGTTGCTGATAATAAATAGAAACTAAACCGGCGCTAAAAATAATAATCTCGATGGTTGATGTGATTTGTAGTAACTGCCATGAAAAATTAAAGCTAATAATATTACCAGCAGATAATCCCATAATACTTGCGACAATAAAAAACAGTAGCGTTGCCGTTAAGTAATACCAAGCCGCCGTTATTTGTTTTTTTAAAGCCAAAATAGTAGCACTAAAACAACCAACAAAAATTAAAAAACTTACAAATAAGCCAATACCATAAGCTATTTGGTTTACCTCATTAGACAGGAATTCTCCAATAGTTAATCTTGTTATTGCTAAAAATAGTAATAACAACTGCGTAACCTTTAACCCTTTATATAATCGTAAAGAAAGTTTTTTAATTTGCAGGTAATGTTTAGCAAACTCAGCTATCGCCACTACTAATAAAACTCCAATGGGCACAGTTTTATTGTGTAAATAGCTCATTTTTGGCAATAGATACTCTAACCACCCTTGACCAGACAAAAACCAGGAGCCTAATAAAAACAGCATCGCACTATAAGCAAGATAAGAAGGGTCTTTTAATCGAAGATATAACATTAAATGATATAGCGTAAATAATCCTAACATACCAAAAAATAAACCATTAAAAAACGTGGTGTATTGTATGTCCTCGAAGAATTGATCGTTTTGGAATACAAATAATGATGTCCTTAAATAGCGTCCTTGCAGTTTTAAATAAAATGAATCAGACGACAAATAATTAGGCAAGCGAGTAACAATATTGTGATGAAATTGTGGATTACCGTGTATTACCTGTTTTTTCCACTCATTATTATTGGTTAAATAATGTAGTTCCATCGGTGTATGTATACGGTTTTTCTTCAGTACTAGGATAAAACTTTCAATTTTTGATGGTTTTTCGGGGTTACTTTTTAGGCTGACTTTTAACCATAACTGGCTTCGTTTACCAAGGTTCACATAGTTATCTTGAACCAATTTAAGAGGTTCTTTATAGTTTCTAATCTGACTTATAGTTCTATGCTTTTGTGAAAGGTGAGCTACTTCAATCGTTAGTGGTTGTCCTTTTTGTATTGCTGATGAATTTTGGCTAATAATAAATAAGGATAAACATAACACTAGAGTAATAACTGACAACTGTACTTGTAGCAGAGAGAGTGATTTGGCTTTTTGATAAAAACGATGAAATATAATATTTGGCAAAATATTCTGTTGATGTGAAGTCATAATTCAATAGAGCTTACAAGTAGTGCAGCAAGAATTGCAATATAAAGTGAACTTAACTTTTTACTAACTACTTGTAAAGGCGCGAAAGAAATTTCCTGAATCAATCAAGCATAAAACAATTGTTATGGCCTGATTTTTATCTTGATAGGGGTCTAAATCCATTCATTGAAATACCGACAACGATAGTTTCCATGATAACTCCGGAGGCTAATTTTTTACTCTATTTATCATTAAAGCGCTGAACCCCCTCTACAATACTGCGTTGTCGTTCGAATATGTCATATAAAAATTCTCGACAAACCCTTACTCGAGCAGTATCACGGAGATCAGGATGACTTAACACCCAAAGTCCCCAACTTGATGGCGTTAACGTTATTGAAAGTCGCGTAAGTGTTTCTTCTCCCTCAGCTAAATAGCAAGGTAGTCTAGCCAAACCTAGCCCTCCTTTTACTGCTGCCACCATATTACTGCCAGAATCAACGCGTATAGCAACTCTCGTATTTTCAAAAGGTTTTTTGCTCCATTCAGGTTTGTCTTGCTCATTACTCCAAAGTACAAGATCAACCATGCTATTTTCGAGATCGACTAGATTGTCCAGATAGCTTTTTGATGCATAGATACCATGGCCCATCATGCAAATCCTTTTACCAATAAGATTATCAGGCGGAGATGGGGTTAGCCGTATAGCAATATCAGCTTCACGAGCGTTTAAATTAGATAAATTGGGTGATGACTTAATTTGCAGTTCAATAAAGGGATAACGTCGACGAAATTCAGTTAAATAGGGGAATAAAATAACATTTACTAAGGAAGACGATATCGTCAATAGCAGTGCACCTTTTAATTCACTTTCCCGACCTGATATTTCTCTATCAATAGACAGTGCCGACTCTTCCATCCACAAAGCGTAACTAAAAATATTGTCTGCGGCTTCTGTCGCAATATAACCACTGGGTAATCGGTCAAACAGACGTACATTTAACTTTTTTTCAAATGCTGCAACGCGCCTAGAAACAGTTGTATGATTTACACCAAGCGACTTTCCCGCTTGGGTAACTGAACCTTCCCGCATTACGGCTAAGTAATATTTAATATCATTCCATTCCATGTGGTGCATTGTTGCACATGCTTGGTGCGACATCACGCCTTTTTTATTTATACCTTGTCTGTAAACTGCCGTCATTGACTTAAACAGGCCTTGAAGCAAAGACAAACTGAGGATAAATTCGATGAAAGACTTAACAAAACATTATGATGGCTGGGCATTAGTAACCGGTGCAACATCCGGTATTGGTGAAGCTTTTGCTCAACAGTTAGCACAACAAGGTTTTAATTTGGTGTTAATCAGCAGAAGTGAAAAAACGTTAACTAACGCCAAGAAAAAACTTGAACAACAACATGTAGTGCAAATACGCACGCTAACCATTGATTTATCTTTACCTGACGCTATAGAGCAGATTATACAGAAAACCAACGACATTGAAGTTGGTTTGGTTATTCCTAATGCTGGTGTTGAAAACACAGGTGAGTTGGTAGAAAACGACCTTGTCGCGGAAACGCGATTAATTCATCTTAATATGACATTACCGATGCAATTATCACATCACTTTGGCCAGAAAATGAAACAACGCAAACAAGGTGGGATTTTATTAATTTCGAGTTTATTTGGCTATCAACCCGTGCCGTTTGTTGCTAATTACTCCGCATCAAAAGCCTATATTTTAAGCCTAGGACAAGCGTTACACGTAGAAATGAAAAAATATGAAGTTGACGTTGCCGTGCTTTCTCCTGGATTAACAAGAACAACCATGTCGGCAAGTATGCCAATTGATTTCAGTAAATTACCTTTATCTGCCCAGCACCCACAACAGGTAGCCAAATTAGGTTTATCGATATTGGGCGGTCAAGCGAGTGTTGTATCAGGCATATTTAATAAATTACTGGCTTGGGAAAATCGTTTTATGCCGAGTTTATTTTCAACCAAATTAATGGGTTTCCTCGTATCTCGCGGTATGAAGGCCTTTATTAACCGCGGTGCTGAAGCACTACAAACTACCAAGACAAAATAATGTCACTAACCTTAACGAGAAGTAAACTATTATGATAACACTCTATACAGATTCCACACCGAACGGTTTTAAAATATCTATCGCCTTAGAGGAATTAGGCTTAGATTACAAAACTATCGTCATTGATTTTTCTAAAAGAGAGCAATTTACCCCTGAATTTCTTAAATTAAACCTTAATGCAAAAATCCCTGTCATTGTAGACCATGACAATGACGATTATTGTGTGTTTGAGTCCGGCGCTATTTTACAATACCTTGCTGAAAAAACCGGTCGTCTAATACCAAAAAGCGACAAAAATCGCTTAGATATGATGCAATGGTTATTCTGGCAAACCAGCGGTTTAGGCCCTTATGTTGGTCAACTATTAGTGTTTGTTGTTGCCTTGGAGGAAGAAATAACAACTGCTATTGAAAGATACTTACGAGAAAGTCGTCGTCTAATAAGTGTGCTTAATGATCAATTGGAAGGTAAAGAGTTTATTGCCGGAGATGAACATACTATTGCTGATATCGCTGTTTTTCCATGGGTAAGAATTCTCGACCTCTATCCTTTGCCTATTGAATTATCAGATTATCCTCACGTACAAAAGTGGTATCAAGCATTGTCATCAAAACCCGCTTATAGCAAAGGCATAACAATTCCACCAACAGCTGCTCAACCAGTACGTTTGAAGATGTTTCAATCAGCACTTGTTTAAACGGAAAAATGAAATAATGGATTAGCAACATATATTCAGTCGCTTAATTTTTTGAGTGACTGAGTTTTACGGGGGATCTGAAAATGTTTTCGGATTCACGCCTAAAGCTAGCAGATTTTGTTGTCGGTCAAAACGTTAACAAATTCAACTGGACTGGATCTGTCATTGCTCATAATAACAATGATCTAACCAAGTACTGCTTAGCCAGAGTTCAGGTTGTTTACCCTTTTGAATGACTTGTATCTGCGGAGTATTTAAACCAAGCACTGAACTGGTGTTGTAAATATCGTAATATAAAGTATTAAATATAGGGGATCCACATGAAATATAATGAATTCAAATAGAATTCAGCACCTTTCTATATACATTGATCATACAACCAATTTAGTGCTTCTTTTTCATTATTAAAAATAGCAATATTTTGAAGCTTTCTAGATGGGGATCTTATATTAAATATTTCCAATGTAGCTTCAGAATTAATAACAATAGCTTTGGCGACCAACTTTTGACAATTTAACCATTCATTAAATTTTTCAATTTCCAGATATGCTTCCGGGGTAGCCCCCAACAACTCCACAGCATTACTTAGTATACAAAAGCTTCGTTTTTCAAAACAGACGAGTTTGTTCTTGATACCTTCAATGCAATTTTTAATACCCAATTCATTAAACGCCCCTGACATGTTAATAATTATTATGTTGTGTTCTACAGAAATATGAAAGTTGCCATGGTTAAATTGCATTTATAATCGCCTCATTATGTCCAGTTATATAGAAGAAGTGTTAGGTGAAAGTAATGAAATGTCATCGGACCAATTTATTCACTCTTTACTTTATATCAACCCAATAACCTTTTGAGTAGCTGTTATTAATAGATGTCGAGTTTCTGGTTCTATCGAAGCATGTCCTGCTGAATTGCTTATCAATAATTGAGAGCGTGGTAAATGCTGATGCAAAAGCCAAGCATTCTCGAATGGACAGACAATATCGTATCGACCATGAATAATGACAGTTGGAATATCAGCTATTTTACTGCAATTGCTTATAATTTGATTTTCAGATAAAAAGCAGTTATTTACCATATAGTGAAATGCATGCCGTGCTAACGTCCAACTATTTTCATCTGTAGTGCATTGTTCAAGAAATTCATAATTTGGTAGCAAAGTGCAACAGCTTATATCCCATTTACTCCATGCTTTTGCCATTCTCATTGCTGACTCTACATCTGTGCCCATTAGAACATTGTGGATAGATTCCTTACTTATATCTTTTTCAATATCTGCCGTTGCGTTGAGAAAGTCTTGCCAGTGATCTGAAAAGACTTTAGTACTTCCGCCGCCTGAATATGTCCATGTTATATCCTGCTGCCTCGCTAAGAATATCCCTCTTAGTATTAAACTCTTTATTCTTTTTGGGTAAGATTGAGCATAAATTAGTGATAAAACAGAACCCCATGAACCACCAAATACATGCCATTTATCTATTTTCAGTTTATTACGAATTTTTTCTAAATCTTCAACTAATAAGCTTGTTTCATTATTTGTTAAACAGCCGTGGGGTAAAGAGCGGCCACAACCTCTTTGGTCAAATAATATAATATGAAACATTTTTGGATCAAAAAACCTGCGATCCTGTATAGAGCAACCTAAACCTGGTCCACCATGTAAAAATACAATAGGTTCTCCAAGTGGGTTTCCACATTGCTCAATATACAGAGTATGTTTATCTGAAACATCTAGCATAAAGTGGTTAAATGGTTCTATTTCAGGGTAAAACTCAGTCACTTAGCAATCCTTATTTTTATATTCAATTATTCTTATAATTGTATCAGCGTCAACACCTTCAGCTTCTGGTGTTGCTATTATAGCTGTACTATTGACTGACTCGATAAACAATGATTCTTTACACCTAAATATTGAGAAACAGAGAAAAACCTGTCATTTTCCTTTACAACTAAAGCTTACTGTTATTCCTCTACTTCATATTCGGCTAAGTGCTCCTTCTCTTGTATGCCCTCAGTTATCCACTTTTGCAGTGAAGGAATTGAAAGTATGTTATCCATATATTCTTTTTCTATATCTCCTACTTCAATGCCGTAACTATTAAAACGAAGCACTATAGGTGCATACATTGCATCAGCAATTGAAAACTCGCCAAATAAA
>Ga0209292_1001105_pt1 | contig 33690 bp, 28 predicted proteins | sample GOMGulsemesocosm_2_FD_184634 | JGI IMG/M metagenome (GOLD analysis project Ga0209292, IMG submission 184634) | Methane-oxidizing microbial communities from mesocosms in the Gulf of Mexico - GOM9C Gulf of Mexico (SPAdes) (version 2) | ecosystem: Environmental > Aquatic > Marine > Cold seeps...
GTTTGGAAAGCTAAAATACTATCGCAGAATTTCGACTCGTTATGAGAAAAAAGCCATAAATTACATGGGGATGCTATGTTTGGCTTCTGTATTTTTATGGCTTAGATAAAACGTCAACGGAGCCTAGATAACCGATTTTATTAGTCCCTAAGAAAGGTTAAAACCACCAGGGCAATCGGGCTTAAATAGCACTTAAAATCAATTACTTATAAAAATACCTTTTATAAGTAAATTAACGTTAAAAGGATGCCTTTATTTTTTGATTTAAAAACAATAAGTTAAAACCTGAAAATCGACTCACTTTTGTCATTATTTGGTCATTAAAATACTGTATTTTCTAATATGTTGATTTTTATACTTATTTAAGCCCGATTGCCCTGTTAAAACCACCAAGGCAATCGGGCTTAAATAGCTTGAAAATACAATAAAAATCCTGTGCAGGTATGGTTATTTTACAGCTGATAATGACAACACCAATCGCCTCAATTATTCATCATTTCTCCAGCATTAAAGACCATAGAATTAACCGGCAAAAGAAACATCAGCTTCAAGATATATTCTTCATCACTTTATGTGCTGTGATCTGTGGAGCAGATGACTGGGTTGCTATAGAGTCTTTTGGAAAGGCGAAAATAGATTGGTTTACTGAGCTATTAGGCTTGAAAAATGGCATTCCTTCACATGATACTTTTGGTGATGTTTTTGCGACTGTTGATACTGAGAAATTCAGTGAATGTTTTTCTAACTGGGTTGCAGATATAGTCAGTCTAGCCGAGGGTGAAATTATAGCCATTGATGTAAATGCTTAAGGCGAAGTATCGATAAGGCTTCAAATAAAGCCGCTATTTATATGGTCAGTGCTTGGGCTCAACAAAATAGTTTAGTTTTAGGTCAGGTAAAAGTGGATGAAAAGTCAAATGAAATCACTGCTATTCCTAAACTTCTGGAACGTTTAAATATTTCAGGGGCTGTTATTACAATGGATGCAATGGGTTGTCAGAAAAAAATTGCAAAACAAATTACCGAGAAAGGCGGTGATTATGTTTTAAGTTTAAAAGGAAATCAAGGTAAGCTACATAAGAATGTAAAAGCTTATTTTGAATCCGATTCATCCCCTAAAATTACAGCGACTACAATTGATGGCGAGCATGGACGATTTGAAACCCGTGATGTTCGTATAACAGATGATATTTCATGGTTAACGGAAGATCATCCTTGGGCTGGCTTAAAAAGTATCATTGCCGTGACGGCAAAAAGAGAAATACCGGGTAAAAAGACAACAGAAGAAACACGCTATTTTATTAGTAGTTTAGGGGCCGATAATCCTCATAAAGCTCAATATGCAGTCCGCGCTCATTGGGCTATTGAAAATAATTTACACTGGGTTCTTGATATGGCTTTTAGTGAAGATAATAACAGAACACGTTCAGGCTATAGTGCTTCAAATCTTGCCATTATTCGGCATATTGCCTTAAATTTAATTAAGAAAGAAAAAACTGCAAAGGTAGGGGTAAAAAATAAACGACTGAAAGCGGGTTGGGATAATGATTATTTACTTAAAATTATTGGAGCAACTTAAAAAAATGCTATTGCTTTAAATTATTTATTTTTTTAAGTAGTTGAAAAGTCAAGTTATTTAAGTCCGATTGCCCTGGGGCGGGGTGCAACTAGATGACATAAAAAAGCCGCTAATTTAGCGGCCTAAAGAGGTTTTTGGGGCGGGATGAAACACGTTAAAACATTACTCTATATTCTGTACTTGTTCGCGCATTTGTTCGATTAAGACTTTAAATTCTATCGCTATTGCTGTCATTTCCTGATCGGAGGATTTAGAGCCTAAGGTATTGGCTTCGCGATTCATTTCTTGCATTAAAAAGTCTAAACGTCTGCCAATGGGGTCATTTTTTTGCAATATATGCTGAACTTCGGTGATATGTGTTTCTAAGCGATCGAGTTCTTCTTCAACATCCAATTTTTGCGTTAATATCACCATCTCTTGTTCAATGCGGTCAAGATGCGGGTCTTCTACTAATTCTTGTATTTGGCTGCTTAATTTTTCTTTGAGTCGCTCTAATACCACTGGCATACGCACTTTTGCTTGTGCAATAAAACCTCGCATTGTTTCGCAACGCTCTGCAATCATACGGTTTAGTTGTTCTCCCTCGCGCGCTCGGGCAATCAGTAATTTATCAACACTTTCTTGTAAAAGTTGTTGTAAGTGTTGCTTTAAGGCGGCTTTATCACTTTCTTGTTCCTGCTGAATACCTGGAAAAGTAAGAATATCTAAGGCTGAAATAGGCTGAGAATTAGGCATCAAGGTTTCAATCGCTTGTGTACTGGCTAATAAACTACGGACAGCGTCCATATTAATACTTAATGGCTCTTCTGCTTGCTGGTGTTTTTTATAGCTGAGTCCACACTCTATTTTTCCGCGCTTTACTTTCTGAGTAATTAAACGGCGAGCTTCTGCTTCCATAAAGCGAAATCGTTCAGGGGTTTTTAAGCTAATATCACAATATCGATGGTTCACCGAACGCAATTCACAGTGTAGGGTTAAGCCTTCAAAATGAATTTCACTGTTAGCAAAAGCAGTCATGCTGTAAGTCATATATTTTTCCTGTTAGGTCGCGGAGCTTAAAAAGAAATTCTGCAATAATTGTTTAGTATCTTTCATGCCTTGCTCTAAATTTTCCGCAATATCTGCCATGGTAATTTCGCCTAAAGATTTACCTGCCGCCCAATTGGCCACAACGGCACAGCAAGCATAAGGAAGTTCAAGTTCACGAGCTAAGGCCGCTTCGGGCATGCCAGTCATCCCAACTAAATCACAACCGTCACGCTCTAAGCGCAAAATTTCTGCAGCCGTTTCTAGGCGAGGGCCTTGAGTAGAAGCATAAACTCCCGATACGGCAATATTTAACATAAGACCACTGTTAATCAGTTGTTGGCGTAAATTTTCATCATACGGTTCGGTAAAATCGATATGCTGTACCGCTGCATCAGCTTCAGCGAAATAGGTATGCTCACGGCCGTAACTGTAATCAATCAGTTGCTGAGGGATAGCAATACGCGCAGGGGACATTTCAGAAGTAATACCCCCTACCGCCGCCACTGCAATAATTTGTTCTGCTCCCGCGTGTTTTAAAGCCCAAATATTTGCACGATAATTAATATTATGTGGCGCAATGCGATGCGGATTTCCATGGCGTGCCAAGAAGATGACTTTTTGCCCTGATAGTTCGCCTATGATGCAAGCAGCAGAAGGGTTTCCATAAGGGGTTGTGATGAGCTGTTCATCTATAATATTTAAGCTATCAAGTTCGGTTAAGCCAGAGCCACCAATAATTGCTGTTGTTTTCATGATATATCCTTTTCAGCGCAAGCGTAAATACCGGCCGTATTGCGCAAGTAGCCTTTATAGTCCATGCCGTAGCCATATAAATAATGGTTGGCAACCTGTAAACCAATAAAATCAGCTTGAATCGGTTTGGCTTTATTAATCTGTTTATCAATTAAAACCGCACTAAAGACTTTACTAGCCCCTTCCGCTTGGCAATATTGATAAATAGCCTCTAAGGTAATCCCTTCATCTAAAATATCATCGACAATCAATACCACTCGGCCTGATAAATCGGTGGTAGGCGTTTGCTTCCAGTGAATTTCATGGCCATTGGTTTGATTACCGTAACGGCTGGCATTGACAGTATCGACTGTTAATGGAAAGTTAAGCTGTGTTAACAACTTACCCGCAATCACCAGACCTCCATTCATCACGCTCAGTAAGACAGGGTTGGTTCCCGCTAATTGGTGATTAATTTGCTCAGACATCGCTTTAATAGCAGATTCTACTTCTGTCTCGGTGTGTAGAAGTTGGGCATTTTTTTGAATCGTTTCAATTTCAGTTAGCATAGCTTTCGGAGAGTTGAGTTATTTTCTGACTGAGTTCGCGCCATGTTTCACTAGAACGAAGTGTGTCACGGGTAATTTTAGATTTTCCTAGCATGTTTAATAATCGCTGCTCACGGAGACGGTTAGTTTCAATCGGAGTTGATTCTAGTACGTCTTCGGCAGCTTGCTCATTATTACAAACTAATATCATATCGCAACCTGCTAATCTTGCCAGTTTTGCACGCTCTGCATAGCTACCAACCGTTGCTGCTCCTTGCATACTAATATCATCACTGAATACCGCGCCATTAAATCCTAAGCGTTGGCGTAAAATTTCAGTGACCCATATTTTCGAAAAACCTGCGGGCAACTCATCTACGGCAGGATATACAATATGCGCGGGCATAATTGCTTCTAAACCTGTTTGGATTAATTGCTCAAACGGCTGAATATCTTTTTTATAGATACTGTCAAAATCGCGCGTATCCACAGGTAAGGTGAGGTGCGAATCTAATGAAACCGCGCCATGACCTGGAAAGTGTTTTCCTGTGGCCGCCATTCCTGCACGCCGCATCCCTGCACGAAATAATTGGCTTAATTTACATACTTTTTCTGTATCTTGTGAAAAAGAGCGATTACCAATAATTTCACTGATACCTGCATCAATATCTAAAACAGGCGCAAAACTAAAATCAAAACCTTCAGCAAGTAATTCAGAGGCCATTAACCAGCCTGCCGATTCTGTTAATTCAGGCTGCATTGCATAAGCCGCAGCAGGAGGAAGAGCTGTAAAATCAGTTTGGCAACGCTGTACGCGACCGCCTTCTTGGTCAACAGCGATTAATATTTCCCCGTTTCGAGCGGCTTTGATTTGTTGATTTAATTGACTGATTTGTTCTGGCGTTTCACAGTTACGAGCAAATAAAATAATAGCGCCTGTATTGGGATGGGCTATTTTTTCTTTATCATACTGACTTAACTCTGTTCCAGTAATATCAATCATAATAGGCCCGATGGCCTGTTGTTTTTTCATGGTTATGTTTTTTATAATTATATAGCTGATGTTACGCACTCTTAAGTAAAGCAAGCTCCTTCATGGCTTGCTGTAAGGCTTTAATATAAAGCCGACTTCGAAGTGCAAAATGGTTGATTTTATGTTTTAAATGAAGGCATTCTAATTGCAGGGCAGCATAAATAGACATAAAGACATGGTTGCTTTGAGTTCGAATACATTTTGTGGGGGACTTAGCTAAGCCAATATTAGATTTCAGAGTTTTATGAAAGACTTCCACGCTCCACCGTTTTTTGTAGATGGCTTCAATCTCAGACGCATTACAGTTTAAATCACTGCAAGCCAGATATAAAAGACCTGTCGATCCATCTTTGTTTGTAAAGACTTGGCGATGTAGACTAACGGGAAAATTCAACCCTTTAATCCATCCCTTTACAGGTCTATGCTCTAACCATTTGAGTGAATCAATCCGTGTAAAACGGCCTTGTTTCTTATCTTCTTCGCGGAGCGCGACAGTACGATTACTTTTAAGGGCCATGATAAAATGCTTGCCTAAATCTTGAACAATAAAGGTCATATTTTCTTTTGACCCAAACCAACTATCCGTTAAAACATATCGATACTTCAGCTGGTTACGCTGACAAACACGTAATTGATTGCGTAATAATTCATTTTTAGTAATCGTCGATTTTCGCTTTACTTTTCGAGTTTCAATATCACTGAATTGAAGCGGCTTTTTAACTAAATCAAAGCCAATAGAGAGCGTAGCCACTCCCGAATTGTAAACACAATTCAAAAGGCTATGTCTGCATTAGCTGTTGGTAAGACGTACAAGCGAATGATTACGGTCACTTACCTGTCCCCATGACTTAATTAAAAACAATAACATAAGTTATTACCAACACTTAACGAGTATATAGCCATTCAAAATATTAATCCCTTTGACAGACCTGTTTTTGGTTCTGATAAAAAACGAGTGATTTTATCATGACTAATAGCCCTATTTAAAGCTCTTGATAAATCCGTCGCGGTCGTATAATTAAATGAACTGATCAAATAATCACTGTAGAGTTCAAGTATTTCAGTTTTCATGATATTCACCTCTACTCTTGAGAATAACAGTTTTTAGCAAGGAAAAAGGGCTTTTTGCGTAACATCAGTTATTTAGGAAAGATGTCTAATAAGTATTTTCATAGAGGCTATCCTGTTTTAATTCCCCACAGTTTGACTGTGAGGCAGTTGGTTTTAAAAGTGATACACTCTAACTTTGTAACGCATGTTGAATGAATGCATTACCAACACCTATAAACCCAAGGGTGGTAATAATAAAACTGATGGCGATTAAAACCTTCCATATTGGTTTATTCCAAAAGTCAGGGTCAAAAGCGGCGACCACAAAAACACTTGGATTAGTAAAGCCCCCGATAGCGACACACCAACAGGCGAATACAGGTAATTCCACACCTGAACCATAAAAACCGAGGTTAAATAAGGCCATAAGAGCAAAATCCACATGCACTCTAATCATCGTTTTGTAATCAACTAAAACTTTCTAGTCAATTCCTTTAATGGGAAACCATCTAGCAAATGTCATCAACCATACGGATATTATCAAGGCAAGCCATACACGCGACAGCGCCTATTAATAAAATTTCCATAATTTTTCCTTATTGATTTACGTTTTTTAAATTAAATCTTTAAGTGCTTATGCTACAGATTGTCAGAAGCATTGGATAAGATTAAGCTGATTTGTAATAAGCTACGCCAACAACTACCCACTTCTTCTCCTTTTATTTGTCGGTCGGTTTTTGCGGCAAGTAAAAGGGCTTGTAACAGTTGGGGGCGTTTTAAATGACTTAGAGCAAACTGCACTAGTTTTTGCCGTTTATCCCATACTTGATAGCGCATAAAAACTGCGTGTTGGGCTTGACCCTCGGCGAGTTGTTTTTGAATGTGAATTAAATTGCGTATTTCACGCGCCAACGCCCATAAAACAACTGAAGCGGCTATGCCTTCCTGCTGTAATCCCGATAGAATTTTTTGAACGCGTTCAACGCGCCCAGATAATGCGGCATCGACTAAATTAAAAACATCGTAACGCGAGGAATCCACCACAACGGAGTTCACTTGCTCTGCACTTAGCGTACCGCTGCCGTACAGTGCGTACAGTTTTTCAACTTCTTGTGCGGCGGCTAATAAATTACCTTCAACCCGCGTGGCAATAATTTGTACTTCGGATAAATCCAGTATCAAGCCCCGCTTCTGTAAACGCCGCTGTAACCATTGAATTAAATCCCGCCCAGCCAAGGGCCAGATTTGCAGCGCCACACCTGTTTTTTCAAGGCAACTTACCCATTTGGATTTTTTAGCCGACTTTTCCAGCTTTCCAGCACTGATTAATAAAATCGTATCTTCTGGAAGTCTTTGGCAGTAAGCGATTAAAGCCTTACTGCCTTCTGCTCCGACTTTTCCAGAAGGAATGCGTAAATCAATGATTTTTTTATCCGCAAACAGGGAAAATGAATCGGCCTCTTGCAATAAAGTCGACCATGAAAAGTTCGCATCGACATTTAAAATCTCACGGTTAGCATAGCCTGCTTGTTTCGCAAGCAATCGAACCGCATCGGCGGCTTCGCCCATTTGTAATGGCTCATCCCCTGTTAAAAAATACACAGGGGCTAGATTTTTTTTCAGCGAATCATTGAGCTGTTCTAATTTTAACCACATTATTGAATAAGTAGCGCGCGCGCACGAGCAAGAATACGGCGTACTGCTTCAATATACAGTTCTTCACGCAATAAGCTTTCTTCATTTATTTTAGAAATCAAAGTCGTACCACTTTGGTCATTAAAATACGTTTTAGATTGTTCAATCGTTTCCGCCTCTGCAAGCTGTAAACCTTGTGTATCTAATACTTCAAATTGTAAGCGATAATGCAATTCATATTCATTGCTGTAGCCTGCATTGCCGGTGGAAATAGAACGGCGTTGATACTTTTCATCAATGATTCGAATCACCACGGTGGCCACGGAAGCAGATTTCACCAATGTACCCGAAGCACCCTTATAGACTTTAATGGCAGCGGTATTTAATTCACGGGATGCGCTGCTAAAATACACTTTCTTTAGGGCTTCAGGAAGATTGATACTTCCTCGTAAATGATAGCCACAGGCACCGAGCAATAGCATCATAAAAAGCACGCTGCTTTTTAGGATGCGAGTCTGCCAAGAAGCTAACTTAAACAACAATACTAACCAATTTTTTAGGCACAACGATTAGCTTTTTAATGGCTTTACCGTCCATAAAACGCTGAACATTTTCATCCGCTAAAGCCAAGGCTTCAATGGTTTCTTTACTGGCATCGGAAGCAACAGAAATTTTACCGCGTAATTTTCCATTAACTTGCACAATCATTTGTAATTCATCTTGAACTAAGGCTGTTTTATCAACAACAGGCCATGTACGATTAATATCCCCTGTTAAATCCAGTTCAACCCATAATTGTTGACAAATATGCGGCACAATAGGGTAAAGCATCACGACGATGGCCTCTAAAATTTCCTGACGTAAGGCATTGGCATTATCACCTTCTTCAGTAAATTTAGCATAGCCATTGAGTAATTCCATGGTGGTGGCAATGGCGGTATTAAAATGATGACGGCGACCAATATCATCGGTGATTTTTTCAATCGCTTGATGTAATTGGCGGCGCAAATCTTTGCCTGATTTGCTTAAGTTGGCAATCTCTAAAGGCTGAATCACCGCTTTTGCTTCGGTATGTAAATGTACTTGTCGCCATAAACGCTTTAGAAAACGGAATGCGCCTTCTACACCACTGTCTGACCATTCAAGTGATTGCTCAGGAGGCGCTGCAAACATAATAAATAAACGCACGGTATCTGCGCCATATTCTGCAATTAAACTTTGTGGGTCAACCGTGTTGCCTTTAGATTTGGACATCTTGGTGCCATCCATTAACACCATTCCTTGGGTTAGTAGATTTTTAAACGGCTCATCGCAGGTTAATAAGCCTTCATCGCGCATCAGTTTGGTAAAGAAACGGGCGTATAGCAGATGTAAAATCGCGTGCTCAATCCCACCAATGTATTGGTCAACGGGTAGCCAATATTTCGCACTGGCATCGAGCATGGAGTCAGCTTTATTGCTGGCAAAACGGGCAAAATACCATGAAGATTCCATAAAGGTATCAAAGGTATCGGTTTCACGTTTGGCGGCTTTGCCACACGAAGGACAATCTACGTGTAAAAAGGCTTCATGGGTGGTGAGAGGTGAGTTAGAACCGTCCAATAGCACATCTTTTGGTAGTTCAACTGGAAGTTGTGCTTCAGGGACAGGCACGGTTCCACAGTCATCACAGTAAATAATAGGAATCGGTGCGCCCCAATAACGCTGACGAGATACCCCCCAATCACGTAAACGGAAATTCGTTTTACGAGTACCTTTTTCCGAAGCTTCAAGTGCATCGGCAATCGCATTAACAGCATCCGCCGAGCTTAAGCCATCAAATTTACCTGAATTTTTTAAAACGCCTTTTTCAGTAAACGCTTGTTCAGCAATACTGTCTTCTTGCCCTTTGGCGGAGAAAATAACTTGCTCAATGGCAATATCATATTTTTGTGCAAATTCATAATCGCGCTGGTCATGAGCCGGCACTGACATCACCGCCCCTGTTCCATAGCTCATTAAGACAAAGTTGGCAATCCAAACGGGGACGGAATCGCCTGTAATCGGATGCTGTGCTTGAAGCCCTGAATAAATGCCTTTTTTCTCCATGGTTTCCAAAGCGGCTTCGGAGGTTTCCATTTTTTTGCATTCGTCTAAAAAGGCGGTAATTTTAGGATTACTTTGTGCCGCTTGTAAAGCTAAAGGGTGTTCTGCCGCGACAGCTAAATACGTGACCCCCATTAAGGTATCTGGGCGGGTGGTATAAATTTCGACCGCTTCTTGTCCTTCTACCGCAAAGCTCATTTCTAAGCCTTCCGATTTACCAATCCAATTAGCCTGCATGGTGCGGACTTGTTCAGGCCAACCTTCCATTTTATTCAGGGATTCCAAAAGCTCATCGGCATAGGCGGTAATACGTAAGAACCATTGTGAAATATCTTTTTTCTCTACTGCGGTATCACAACGCCAACAACAGCCATCAATGACTTGCTCATTCGCGAGTACCGTTTTATCCACAGGACACCAGTTCACCGCGGAGGTTTTTTTATAGATTAAATCTTTTTCTAATAATTTTAAAAAGAACCATTGTTCCCATTTGTAATAGCTTGGATCGCAGGTGGCCAGTTCTTTATCCCAGTCGTAACCAAAACCTAATTCTTTTAGCTGGGTACGCATATAATCAATATTTTCGTACGTCCAATCAGCAGGATGGACTTTATGTTTCATTGCTGCATTTTCCGCAGGTAAACCAAACGCATCCCAACCCATGGGCTGCATAACATTTTTACCCTGCATTCGATGGTAACGACTAATTACATCTCCAATGGTGTAATTACGCACATGACCCATATGCAAACGACCACTAGGATACGGGAACATAGAGAGGCAATAGTATTTTTCTTGGCTTTCATCAGTTGATGCCTTAAAAATTCCGGACTGCTCCCACTCAGCCTGTACTTTCTTCTCAATTTCTAGTGGTGTGTAATTTTCTTGCATTGTGGCTCGTCTTATTTTAAAGGATTCTTATTAATAGCGTATTCATCTAAGCAAGGCTAATTAATAGAGGTCTCCTAGATTCAAAAGCGTTAGAATACCTTACAGTGAAATAAATCTAAAGCCCCTTTTTTTTAGGAGATATTCTAATGAGTGAAAACAAACTAATAAAAGCCTATAACGACTTCATGGAATACAGCTATGAAGCGATGGATGATAGCTTACATTCTATTGCAGATGTGATGGAGTCAGGCAAAGAAAAGTTAAGTGAATTAGGTGGATTATCACAAGAAGAGATTAATCATATCAGCGATGCGGTCAAACGAGATTTACATCATGCTGCACATACCTTACCCGATAATAGCGGCGATTCTTTAAGTGAGTGGCTTAAATTTGATATTGAATTACTGGAAAACTTTGCACTGGATTCTTTTCTAAGTGTCGCTGATAAAACGCGTATTGAACTGAATCAATTGGCGGAACAAGCAGAAAAGTACAGTCACAGCTATAAAACTGGGGATATTGTAGGGCCTGGCTCTTTTCGTTGTGAAACCTGTGGGAAAGTCATTGCTTTTAAAGAAGCGAGTATGATTCCAGAATGTCCTGAGTGTGGTGCTGAGACCTTTACTCGTCTTTAATCCATCGTTCTTAGATTGACTCAGGAGCGTGATATTTTAAAAAAGGCAGCGGCGTACTTTGCACAGGAAATCGTGTGAAGTACGCCAGGGCAATCGCATTAAAAAACTAAAAGATGTCGACACGTTTAAAGCAATTAACTACATTTAGAAACCTACTGAAAGAATGGCTCCTTTAAAGCTTATTAAAAAATAAGCTGTTATTTTGTAAGCGTTTGATTTGCCAAAAATATTTTAATGCGATTGCCCTATGAAGTACGCCTGGATTGCCCAACATAGTACTGGTTTTTCTGTGTACTCAATGTGTCAGAGCCTAGAAGTTTGTCGTAGTGCTTTCTATGCGTGGAAAAGAACCCCAATGACAGTCAAGGCAAAAAAGATAACACCTTAACAGAGGTCATCAAAACGAGTTTTGATGAAGGGCGGGGATGCTATGGTACTACGCGTCGTATACAGCAAAATTTAAGAGTGCAAGAAATGACCTTAAGCCACCGTTCACTACTGGCTGTTAATGGTATTACACAAAGAGCGAAGCAAGAAATCTTTGAATATATCGAGGTTTTTTATAACCGCAAACGTCGTCATTCAGCTAATGATTATAGCTCACCAGTAGATTACGAAATGTTGCCAAAAGCCGCCTAATTTTGTGTCCATAAAAGTATTGACACATCACTAATCGGTGCTGTCTTTTAAAAAAAGCCTGAAATTTTCTGGGTTTTGGTATTACACCCATGACCAATAAAAATGAATATGATGACCTTAACAGAATTAACCTTAAAACAGCGCGAGCAGTTATTTAGACAGCTTAGAATCTCGATTACCCACCACTCCAATGCAATGGAAGGTACCACTCTTACTTTTGGGGAAACAAAATCGTTATTAGAATGTGGTAATACCGCAGGTGATAAGCCTTTGCATGAGCAATTAGTCATATTGGGATTTGCAAAAGCCTATGATGTGATTATTCGTGAAGCTTCAAATAAAGAAAATACGTTAGACAGTGCTTTCATTAAAGATATTCATGCCATTATGTTTGAAGATGCTTTAAAGGTATCCCCTTCTTTTGTATCAAAGCCGATAGGGGCATATCGAATCAATGAAAGTCGAATTAAAGGGGTTGGGATACATTTGTCTTTACCCAATATGATAGCCAATGATGTTGAAAATTTATTATATAGAACTCAACATCATGAAATGAATTTATTAGCCCTAGCCGATTTTCATATTCAGTTTGAACGCATTCACCCCTTTACTGATGGAAATGGGCGGGTAGGACGTTTATTAATGGCCTATCAAGCGATTCAAAATAATATTATTCCTCCTCTTATTGAAAACGAGCACAGAGAAGATTATTTAACCGCTATTAATGAGAAACAAGCTTTGTGTGCCTTTTTAAGAGAAAGCATGGCAAATAGTCTTGCTTTAATCCAGAGTGATATAGAATTTTAAGTGCATAAATAATGACTTAAATTTAAAAAATATCATTTTATATTAATGTATTGAATGATATTTAGGTAACTTCTCATTATTCACAGGCATCTAAATGATGCAAAATCCGTCATTCCTGTATGTTCTTAGCAGGAATCTATTTGCAATGTGCACTGTGGATTCCCGATTAACAAACCTCGGGAATGACGAATTTTATCTGCATTTACCCTGAGAAATCGGGAAGTTCTAAAACCTAAGTTAAAGCAATTGAAATTTTACCAGATATTTATTTTTAAAATAATGATATGAAAATTATACACGGATTATGGGTTCCAAATTCAAAAGCAGACTTCATTCAAAAAGGGCAATTTTATCTTTGGATAGAAACCGATGAGGTTAAACTAAAAAAAAGTAAAACGCACCATCCTCAGCAATTAACCAAGCAGGATGCTTTGGGGTTTTTAAAATCGGAATTTGCCTATCTGTTAAGTTCAAATGACCCTCAACCACAGCTAGAAACTGTTTATTTACCGACAGAAAACAATAAACCCTTAGCTTCACCTGAATTAGAAACCAGCGAAATAAGTGATGAGGTTTTATTGCAAGCTTGGCAGGTATTGGTTTTTCCTATCATTGCACCCTTACAGATGCTCGGTGATATTTATTTTTTATCTCAGTATCAAACAGATAATGTACGAGTAAGCAGTGATTTTGTTTTTTGGTATTATTTTACTCAATCGTTTAAAAAAGTATTGTATAAAGATCAATATATTCCTGGGGTAGTGGCTAAAAAATCTAAGACTAAAATAGATGTTTATCGTTGTTGGAAAATCATTTCTCCTGACTATGAAGTTTTAGTTGAACAGGCTGTCAAATCTATGCCTTTAGCGTGTTCACAGCGTTATCAGCCTGAATCTATGTTACGCCACTTTGCAGAAGTAACGCTTAATCAGGTTTTAAATGCGAGTATTGAAAAGTTGCCTCAAGTTTTTAGGAAAAAATTACAGTCTGATTTTTTAGAAACCATTTTATTAGAGCCTCATAATGATGAGCCAATCAGAACATTCAGCAAAGTAACCGATGAATTTCAACAGTGGCATCAATGGCAACAAAAATTATTACCTACTCATAAGCAAAGTGCCTTGCAATTAGGCTTTCAACTTTATGAAGCAGATGCTAACGATGCTGATAACTGGCAATTAAGTTTTTTATTGAGTTCTCATAAAGATACGTCGTTTAAATTAGATTTAGCAGATTTTTGGGCAGATGAAGAGAGTTATCATGAATTGATTATTCAGCAATTTGGTAAGAATATTGAGCAACAATTATTAGTCAACTTAGCCCATGCTGCGAGGATTTACCCCAAACTTTGGCAAGGTATGGAAACCGCCGAACCCGCTAGTTTAAGTTTAACTTTAGAAGAAACTTTTGAATTTTTACAAGAGTCGGCATGGGTTTTAGAAGATGCAGGATTTAAAGTCATTATTCCTGCACGTTTGACACCTAAAGGGCGGCAGCGAGCAAAAATGCGTTTACGTTCTAGTAATAATAAAAAAGGTAGCACCGCTTCCGCAAAGTCTTATTTATCATTGGAATCGTTAACTCATTATCACTATGAATTTGCGATTGGTGATGAAAAAATATCCCCCGAAGAATGGCAGAAATTAGTCGAAATGAAAACACCATTAGTCAATTTTCGCGGTCAATGGATGGAATTAGACCGTGAAAAAATGCAGGAAATGTTAGCTTTTTGGCAGCAGCAACAAGACAATCCCGAGACATTATCCATCCCTGAATTATTAAAAAAACTTGCTGAAGAGAGCGATAGTTTAGAAGTTGATGTGGATGACAGTTTAGCTCAGATGCTATCAAGACTTAATGATAGTAGTCATTTAGCTTTGATTGAAAACCCTGAAAAATTAAAAGCTCAGTTACGCGATTATCAAAAACGGGGCGTATCGTGGTTACGTTATTTAGAAGAGCTAGGGCTAAATGGTTGTTTGGCCGATGATATGGGGCTGGGAAAAACCATGCAGGTTATCGCCACGCTTATATTAGAGAAAGAGGAGCAGAAAACCGCACCAACCTTATTAATTGCCCCAACCTCTGTGATTGGTAATTGGCAAAAAGAAGTCGAACAATTTGCTCCGCATTTAACCACGTTTATTCATCATGGCAGTGGGCGGGAGTCTGAAAAGAAAGCCTTCAACGCACTTTGCTTAGAACATGATATGTTAATTACCTCTTATACTTTAGCACGTAAAGATGCAGCGCTCTTAACAGGTGTTAAATGGCATCGAGTGGTGTTAGATGAAGCCCAGAATATTAAAAATCCTAAAGCGGCACAAACCAAGGCAATTTTAAAGTTAAAAGCACCGCACCGTTTAGCGTTAACAGGAACGCCTGTGGAAAATCGTCTAATGGATTTATGGTCAATTTTTAATTTTTTAAATCCCAATTATTTAGGCAAGCAAACTCAATTTCGTAAAACCTATGAATTGCCGATACAGAGAAATAATAATCGAGTTCAAGCCGCTATATTAAAACAATTGATTCAACCTTTTATTCTACGACGTTTAAAAACGGATAAAAATATCATTAAAGATTTACCCGATAAAATCGAAAATAAACAATACTGTAATCTCAGCAAAGAACAAGCCTCTCTCTATCAGGTGGTGGTTAAAGAAGTTGAAGCGAAACTAGAAGACAGTGAGGGTATAGAGCGTCAAGGTTTGATGCTATCAACCTTAATGAAACTCAAGCAAATTTGCAACCATCCTTCACAGTTTTTACAAGATGACAGCCCTTTTACCCTAGAGCGTTCACACAAATTAGAACGTTTATCTGACATGTTAGCAGAAGCGGTTTCTGAAGGTGATAGCGTGTTAATTTTTACCCAGTTTACTGAAATTGGCGATAAGCTCATGCAGTATTTGAGTAAAGAAAAACATTATCCAACCCACTATTTACATGGCGGTGTCAGTCGTAAAAAGCGTGAGCAAATGATAACGGATTTTCAAGATTCAGAAAGCCCCGCATCCGTGTTTATTTTGTCATTAAAAGCAGGGGGGGTAGGGATTACCTTAACGCGTGCCAATCATGTGTTTCATTTTGATAGATGGTGGAATCCTGCGGTAGAAAACCAAGCGACAGACCGTGCTTTTCGTATCGGACAGAAGAAAAATGTGTTTGTGCATAAGTTTATTACCTTAGGCACACTTGAAGAGCGTATCGATCAAATGATCGAAGATAAGCAAAAAATGGCAGATAGCATTGTCGGCAATGATGAAAGCTGGCTCACTAAGTTGGATAACCAAGCCTTTAAAGAGCTGATTGCACTTAACAAAAACAGTGTTATGGAGGGATAAAGATGAGTAATAAAACTAAAACATGGTGGGGGGAACGTTTACTCGGTGCACTGGAAGAATTTACCGATAGCGGACGTTTACAGCGTGGTCGTGCTTATGCAAGTGATAATCGTGTTAAGCAATGGACAATAAAAAAAGGCATAGTACAGGCGAAAATTCGCGGTAATAAAAATCCTTATTTTGACGTGCATACCGAACCAACTTATAAAACTGAAGTGCAGATGACGCATTTAACGGCGGCTCAATGGAAAAAAATCATTGGACGACTAACCCAACGTGCTTCATTTATTGCTAAGTTATTAGTGGATGAAATTCCCGAAAATATAGAAGAAGTCTTCGCGGAATTTAAAACGCATTTATTACCGAACAACTATAAAGATTTCAAGGTGTCGTGTGATTGTCCCGATTATGCTGTGCCATGCAAACATATAGCAGGGGTGTGTTATCGACTGGCGACGGTTTTAGATAATAACCCGTTACTCTTATTTGAAATGCGAGGCATTGCACCTGAAAAGTTACAGCAAGAGTTAATGAAATCATCATTAGGAAAAGTATTGGCGGATGCTCAAGGGGCAGAGAAAAGTGACTTAATGCCTATGGACAGCTTTTATACTCGACCTGAGATTCAAGCAATGCCTGAGCAAATTCAGCTAAAGAAATTTTGGCAGGGTAATACAGCCTTAGCTAAAGAATTACCTGTGCTTCAAGCAACTAATATTCCTGCGGTATTAATAAAAAAAGGCGGTGATTATCCCGCTTTTTGGCAAAAACAAAGCTCTTTTATTACCGTGATGGAAGATTTTTATGTGAGAATGCGAAAGCATAATGGGGTTAATTAAGCAAAAGAATAGTTTGTTTAAAAGCAAAAAAAAGGCCGCATAATGCGGCCTTTTTCATTTCACTAAGCTAAAAACTTATTTTAATAAGCCTTGTAACAGGTCATTTAAGTTATGTACAAAGTCCGCTGGATCATCCAACTGTCCGCCTTCACTTAAAATTGCTTGGTCAAATAAGATGCCTGTTAGCGCAGAAAAACGCTCATCATCTTGCTCTTCTTTTAATTTAGTCACTAAAACATGCTCGGAGTTAATTTCAAACACAGGTTTGTTATTGCCTCCCATGCCCATCATGTTCATATCTTGGCCCGCTTCTTTCATAATGCGTTCCATATTTAAGCTCATCGCATCTTGCTCAGAAACTAAACAAGAAGGAGAGGCCGTTAAACGATGACTAATGCGTACATCGCTTACTTTATCGCCTAACACTTCTTTAATTTGTGTCACAACAGACTCAAAGTCTTTTGATACTTCTTCTTGTTCTTTTTTATCTTCTTCTGTATCAAATTTATCTAAATCAAGCTGACCTTTAGCGACTGATTGTAAAACCTTACCATCGAAATCATTTAGGTGAGACACTAACCACTCATCAACACGATCTGATAGTAATAAGACTTCAATGCCTTTTTTACGGAATATTTCTAAATGAGGACTGTTTTTAGCCGCTGTAAAGCTGTCTGCAGTGACATAGTAGATTTTATCTTGGTCTTCTTTCATACGACCAATATAATCTTCTAAAGACACCTCTTGTGCATCTGTATCAGCTTCTGTGGAAGCAAAACGCATGAGTTTAGCAATACGTTCTTTATTTTTGGTATCTTCAATCGGGCCTTCTTTAATGACGTTACCGAATTCTTTCCAGAAAGTCGCGTATTTTTCTTGGTCATTTTTAGCCATACCTTCAAGCAAGCCTAATACTTTTTTAACGGCCCCTGCTTTAATCACATTGATTTTTTTGCTTTGTTGCAAAATTTCACGTGATACGTTTAAAGGCAATGAATCGGTATCAATCACACCACGAATAAAACGTAAGTAACGCGGCATTAATTCATCCGCATCATCCATAATAAAGACTTTACGCACGTATAATTTAACGCCGTGCTTTGCATCTCTGTCCCACATATCAAAAGGTGCACGAGCAGGAACATACAATAGCATTGTGTATTCGTTGGTGCCTTCTACTTTACTATGCACGTGTACTAATGGATCTTGGAAGTCATGCCCTACATGTTTATAAAATTCATTGTAGTCTTCATCAGATAGGGATTCTTTAGATTGAGTCCATAAGGCAGAGGCACTGTTAACGGTTTCATCTTCAATACGTGCTGGCGCAGTTTCATTACCTTCTTCATCGGTTTCTGCTGGAATTTCTTTATCCATAAGAATCGGTAAAGAAATATGGTCAGAGAATTTTTTAATGATTTCACGTAAACGGTAATCGTTTAAAAACTCAGTTTCAGCGTCTTTTAAGTGCAAAATGATGTCTGTACCACGGCCTACTTTTTCAACAGTTTCTAAGGTATATTCACCTTCGCCTGCTGATTCCCACAATACAGCTTCTTCAGAACCTGCTTTACGCGTTACTAAAGTTACTTTATCAGCAACGATAAAACTCGCGTAAAAACCCACGCCAAATTGCCCAATAAGCTCACTGTCTTTAGCGTCATCGCCAGTCAGTTTTTCAAAAAACTGTTTTGTACCCGATTTAGCAATGGTACCAATATGTTCTTGAACTTCTTCGCGCGTCATACCAATACCATTATCACTAATGGTCACTGTTTTAGCGTCTGTATCAAAAGATACTCGAATACTTAAATCACTGTTACCTTCGTAAAGGCCATCATTGGATAAAGCTTCAAAGCGTAATTTATCCGAGGCATCGGAAGCATTTGAAATCAATTCACGTAAGAAAATTTCTTTATTACTGTATAAAGAATGAATCATTAGGTGTAATAAATGTTTAACTTCCGTTTGAAACCCTAGGGTTTCTTTTTTCGCTTCAACTGTCATGTAATTAACCGTTCCTAAAATAAATGTAAGTGATACTTGATGAAATAAGGACGGAGTTTGTTTTTTTCAAGAGACAGGATAAGATATTCTAAATATTTTACAAATGTGTATTTAAATTAAAATGATAGATTTACAAGATAAAAACATTTTATTAGTCGAAGATTTCCCTTCTGTACGCCAATCCATTAAAACTATGCTGCAAATGCTTGACGCTACTGAAATAACAGAAGCGGCTAATGGTTTTAAGGCCGTACAAGCAATGGAACGAAAGCCATATGATATTGTCTTGTGCGATTACAATTTAGGCAAAGGGAAGAATGGCCAACAAGTGCTTGAAGAAGCCCGGGCCAAAAACTTACTTTCATACGATGCTGTTTTTATTATCATCACTGCTGAACAAGTACAAAGCATGGTGCTGAGTGTTATGGAAAATAAACCCGATGAGTATCTCGCCAAGCCTTTTTCAACGCAACAACTGGCTGTGCGTATTAAACGCTCTATCAATAAAAAAGAATTTTTCAAAAAAATTGAATCCTGCCGTACACAGAAGCAATATCAAGCAGGGCTTGATTTATGTAATCAAGAATTAGCCAAAGAAACAGTCCAAATGCGCAGCGCCTTATTAAAAATACAGGCTGAATTAACCATGGGGTTGCAAGATTACGATAAAGCAGAAGCACTGTATTTAAAGGTGATTGAAGAGCGCGAATTACCTTGGGCCATCGAAGGCTTAGCACAGGTTTATATCTGGCAAAAAAAATACCAGAAAGCCGGCAGTTTATTAGTTAATCTTATTGAAAAATCGCCTATTAACATGGGGGCTTATGATTTACTATCTCAAGTTTATCAAGCCATTGGGCAAGATACAAAAGCCAAAGAGATCTTAAAAAAAGCCACTATTTTATCCCCGTTAACCCTTTTAAGACAAAGAAAATTAGTGGATATTGCCACTAAAACGGGCGATTTAGCGATTGCCGAACAAGCGGGTAAAAGTGTAGTAGAGCTTGGAAAGCATTCTGTACATAGAGATATTAATGATTTTTCTAAACTGGCGAATGTGCTTATAAGAGCAGATAAAGAGAGCGAAGTTTCAGCCTTAATTAAAGAAATGCGCAGTGATTTTTCTGAAGGTTCGAATGAATTACTGCTGGTCTCTATTGCCGAGTCAGGCATCTATAAGGAACTTGGAGATGAAGGTAAGGCCTCAGCGGCCTTTAAAAATGCACTCGATTTAAGTCAAACATCTAAGCCTGATAAAGAATTACAATTAAAAATGCTTAGATCCTGCTTTATTCATAGCCAAGAAGAAGGCAAGGAATTATTAGATAAATTAGTCAAAAGCTATGTTGATGATGAAGTATTTTTAAAGAGAATCATATCCATCACACAGGAATTAGGCTTACAAAACGATACTAACCTTCTAATTGCTCAGTCTAAAAAAGCGTTGGTTGATATTAATAATCAGGGTATTAAACTGTATAAACAGAAAAAATATACGGAATCTATTGCTGTCTTTACTCAGGCGGTAACCACCATGCACGGCAATAAAACCATTTTATATAATTTACTAAAAATTATGTTTCATGAAATTAAAGTCTCCGGAAGTACATCTGAGAAATTACAGACCATTAAAAATCATCTAAATGAAGCCGAGAAATTAGGCTTCGCTACTGATAAATTAAAGCCATTACAACATGAATATATTAAACTCATAAGAGGCCAATAAAGAGGAGGCTCCATGACAGACCACCCCCACATTTACTTCACCCGATTTTTCTACCATATTAGCTGCGTCCATTCATGATATGAAAAATTCATTAGGCGTGATTTGCGGTTTAATACACAATTTAAAACAAGTAAATGAAGTCCCTAAATCAGAATTAGCCCAACTTGAATTTGAAGCAAAAAATCGCCTTGGCGGCGGAAAGGTCAGTCTATTTATCCCTTAATATGGAATATTTTTGCATTAAGCCTTATACAGCAACCTTTAAATTTTTTACCGCTGCCACAGGGGCAAGGTGCATTCATCAGCCTCTGATTAACGGTCATATTGGCTGAAGCAATAAACCTTACTTTGCCATCCAAATCAATGCCTTATAAAAAATAGCTAAACTATTGAAAATAAATAATTAAGCGATACTTGATGAAATAAGGACAGGATTTGTTTTTTTCAAGAGAAAGGATAAGATATTCTAAATATTTTACAAATGTGCCTTTAAATTAAAATGATAGATTTAAAAAATAAAAACATTTTATTAGTCGAAGATTTCCCTTTTGTACGTGAATCTATTAGAGCTATGCTGCAGATGCTAGAGGCTACCGAAATAACAGAAATGGCTAATGGTTTTAATGCCATAGAAGCACTGGAACGGAGACCATATGATATTGTCTTGTGTGATTACAATTTAGGCAAAGGTAAAAATGGCCAGCAGGTGCTTGAAGAAGTCCGTGCCAAAAACTTACTTTCATACGATGCTGTTTTTATTATGATCACCGCTGAACAGGTACAAAGCATGGTGCTTAGTGTTATAGAAAATAAACCCGACGAGTATCTCACCAAGCCTTTTTCAGCCCATCAACTCGCGGTGCGTATTCAGCGTGCTACCAATAAAAAAGAATTCTTTAAACAAATTGAAGCCTGCCGTAAACAGGAGCAATATCAAGAAAGTCTTGATTTATGCAATCAAGAATTAGCCAAAGAAACGGTTAAAATGCGCAGTGCCTTATTAAAAATGCAGGCAGAATTAACCGTGGCTTTGCATGATTACACTCAGGCAGAAGCGCTCTATTTAAAAATAATTGAAGAGCGTGAATTAGCTTGGGCGATAGAAGGCTTAGCACAAGTTTATATCTTGCAAAAAAAATACCAGAAAGCAAGTAATTTATTACTTACTCTTATTGAGAAAGCACCCATTAGTATGGGGGCTTATGATTTACTTTCTCAAGTCTATCAAGCCACAGGGCAAGATACAAAAGCCAAAGAGATCTTAAAAAAAGCCACTCTTTTATCCCCGCTAACCCTTGTAAGACAAAGAAAATTAGTGGATATTGCCACTAAAACGGGGGATTTAGTGATTGCCGAAGTCGCAGGGGAATCGGTCCTAGAACTCGGGAAGCATTCTGTGCATAGAGATATTAATGATTTTTCTAAACTGGCCAATGTTTTTATAAGAGCAAATAAAGCAAACAGAGTTCCCGCATTAATTAAAGAAATGCAAACTGATTTCTCTGAGCATACGGATGAATTACTGCTGGCCTCTATTGTGGAGTCAGGTATCTATAAGCAACTGGGACATAAAGACAAGGCCTCAGCCGCCTTTGATAATGCACTTAATTTAAATCAAAAACACAAGCCTGATAAAAATTTACAATTAGAAATGCTTAAATCCTGTTTTATTCATAACAAAGAAAAAGGCAAAGAATTATTAGAACAATTAGTCAAAAGCCATGTTGATGATGAGGTTTTTTTAAAAAAAATTATCTTTATCACACAGACATTAGGCTTGCAAAACCATGCCAATCTATTGATTAAGCAATCTAAAAAAGCGTTGATTGATATTAATAATCAAGGCGTTAAATTATATAAAGAGAAGAAATATACAGAATCTATTGCTATCTTTACTCAGGCAGTGACCAGCATGCATGGTAATAAAACCATTTTATATAATTTACTGGAAATTATGTTTCATGAGGTTAAAGTCACAGGCAGTACGCCTGATAAATTGCAGGCCATTAAAAATTATCTGGATAAAGCCGAAAAATTAGATTTTGCTACTGATAAATTACAGCCATTACAGCATGAATATCTTAAGCTCATAAGAGGCTAATAAAAAGGAAGCCCCATGACAGACCAGCCCACGATTACTTCACCGGATTTTTCCGCCATATTAGCCGCATCCATTCATGATATGAAAAATTCATTAGGCGTGATTTGCGGTTTAATACAAAATTTAAAACAAGCAAATGAAGTCCCTAAACCCGAATTAGCCCAACTTGAATTTGAAGCAAGGCGCATGAATAATCATTTAATGCAATTATTATCCCTGTATAAAATTGAGATTTCGAAATTTAGTTTAAACATTGATGAATACCTTATTAAAGATATTTTAGATGATATTTATTCGCAACAAACCAGTTTACTGGAGCTGAATAATATAACGCTGGAATTAGAGTACCCAGAAAATAGCTATTGCTACTGTGACTTATATTTACTGGAAAACGCCATCGGCACCCTTTTAAATAACGCACAGCGTTATAGTCAGAAAAAAATCATTCTCTCTGCGAGAGCCGAAGAAGGCTATACCAAATTTACCATTGAAGATGATGGTAATGGCTTTCCAGATATAAATTTATCCACCGATTACGTTAATTTCAATACTGGAAGTACCGGATTAGGTCTGTATTTTACTCATACGATTGCCCACTTACACGAAAGTAATATTCACCATGGCTATTCAGAAATATCCAATGAAAGTCGCCTTGGCGGTGGAAAGGTCAGTATATTTATCCCTTAATATGGAGTATTTTTGAATTAAGCCTTACTACAGCAGCGTTTAAATTTTTTACCGCTGCCACAGGAGCAAGGTGCATTTAAGCCCTGATTGACGGTCATATCGGCTGAAGCCACCGACTTTACTTTTCCATCCAAATAAAACCAGCGGTTTTGGGCTTTAACAAAACGACTTATTTCATTCATCACTTGCTCTTGGCCGTATTGAGTGAAATACGCTTTAAACTCGACAACGCCTTTACTGTCTTTTGCTAAGCCTTTTTTGGTCATGATAATTTCTAAACGTTTCCACTCCCCTGTTTCTTTAGAGAAATCAATGGCAGCAGGACGGGTACTGGCTTCCCAAGTATTTAATAAATACTCCGCGTTACGCATGGCATACGCAGTAAAACGTGAACGCATTAAGGCTTCTGCACTAAGAGCAGATTTTTCACCCGTGTGTAACGCACCACAGCAATGCTCATAATTTAAGTTAGAGCCACAAAGACATAGATTGGAAGAGGTATTCATAAGTTAATGAGTCATAAAAAAGTGAACAGTCCGAAATACTATAGCAAACAATGATTGATATATTCGCTTATATTGGCTATAACTTAAACGCGTAATCTATATATAAGTATAAAACAGCCACTAAACGAGCAGTGGTACAGATTTTTTTATTCAATTTTTTAAATGAAAAGGGAAAGTAATGAGTGCAGATATTGGTTTAATTGGTCTAGCTGTTATGGGGCAAAATCTCGTATTAAATATAAATGACCACGGTTTTAAAGTAGCCGTACATAACCGTTCACCCGAAAAAACCAAGGATTTTCTTGCAGGCCCTGCCGCAGGAACAGAGGTTACTGCGGCTTACTCGTTACCCGAATTAGTCGATAGTTTAAAAAGTCCACGAGTTGTCATGTTAATGGTTAAAGCTGGGGACGTTGTTGATAGCTACATAAAACAATTAACCCCTTTATTATCTGCAGGCGATATTATTATTGATGGCGGTAATTCACTGTATACAGACAGTAACCGCCGCACAGTTGATTTAGCTGAAAAAGAAATTCTCTATGTCGGTTCAGGAGTATCAGGCGGTGAAGAAGGCGCGCGTCATGGGCCTTCTATTATGCCGGGTGGAAATCCAAGCGCATGGGCAACGGTTCAGCCTATTTTACAAGCCATTTCAGCGAAAGTAGATGGCGAGCCTTGCTGTCAATGGGTTGGAGAAGCAGGCGCTGGGCATTATGTGAAAATGGTACATAATGGGATTGAATATGGCGATATGCAGATTATTTGTGAAGCCTATCAATTATTATCCGAAGGCCTCGGTTTAAGTGCTGATGAAATTCAAGCTATTTTTGCTGAATGGAATAAAGGCGTCCTTAATTCTTATTTAATCGAAATCACCACCAATATCTTAGCGTTTAAAGATGAAGATGGCAGTCCTTTAGTGGATAAAATCTTAGATACCGCAGGACAAAAAGGCACAGGAAAATGGACAGGCATTAATGCACTGGATTTAGGCGCACCACTGACATTAATTGCAGAATCTGTCTTTGCTCGTTGTCTATCGGCACAAAAAGAAGAAAGAGTTAGAGCTTCAGCCATTTTACCGCAAGCCACGGGAAAATTCTCAGGCGATAAAAAAGCCATGATTCAAGCGATTGGCGATGCCGTATATGCCGCTAAAATTATTTCCTATGCACAAGGCTTTGGCTTAATGCGTGCCGCAGAAAAAGAATATGGCTGGAAATTAAATTACGGTGGTATTGCCTTAATGTGGCGTGGTGGTTGTATTATCCGTAGCCAATTCCTTAATGATATTAAAGTGGCTTACGACACTAATCCTGAACTGGAAAATCTATTATTGGCTGATTACTTTAATCAAGCGATTCAACAAGCAGATACAGGCTGGCGTGAAGCGGTCGTTCTGGGTGTGCAACTGGGTGTGCCGACCCCGTCTTTTTCATCCGCTTTAGCTTATTATGATGGCTACCGTAGTGCGCGCTTACCTGCCAACTTATTACAAGCACAACGGGATTATTTTGGAGCGCATACCTACGAACGCTTAGATAAACCTCGTGGTGAGTTCTTTCACACAGACTGGACTGGAACGGGTGGAAAAATGGCATCTACTACTTATAATGCTTAGTTTATCGCTTTATTCTATCTAAGAAATAAACAAAATCTTGTCGGTATGCGTTATAAATATCCTCATACTGACAAGTAACTCAATAATTCTAAGTTGAAATAAGACAGCTCAATGTCTAGTAATCGAACAGAGGATGACAATGAAAACCGAACCTTGTACCTATCTTATTTTTGGCGCGACGGGAAATTTATCGCGTATCAAACTCATTCCAGCCTTATATCATTTGGATGTCGAAAACCGATTAGATAAAGCCACGCAAATTATCTCACTCGGTCGTCGTGATTGGGATAATAAAAAATGGGCAGAAGAAATACGGCAGATGTTAGAAGAAAAAGCGCGAGGCGGCATTGACGAAACAGTCTTTAAACGCTTTATTGCCCGTATGCACTATCATCAAGGCGATATGCAACAAGCCGAATGCTATAGCAGCCTATCCAACTTAGTTAAAGACCACCAAACCTTTCCACAAAATATGGCCTTCTATTTAGCCATTAATCCCTCCGACTTTAGCTCTGTTATTGAAAAACTAAGTCAGGTTGATTTGCTGGATGAACAACAATTCTGGCGACGGGTTATCATTGAAAAACCCTTCGGTACGGATTTAGAAAGCGCGCGTTCCTTACAAAATAAAATTAGTCAGTATTTACACGAAGAACAAATTTACCGCATTGACCATTACCTAGGTAAAGGCATGGTGCAAAATGTCTTGGTGTATCGTTTTGCCAACGCCATGCTAGAACCCTTATGGAATCGTAATTATATTGACCACATTCAAATTACCCATTCGGAACAACTTGGTATAGGTAGCCGCGCTCAGTATTATGACCATACGGGCGCAATGCGCGATATGTTACAAAGTCATTTACTGCAACTACTCACTTTAGTCGCTATGGAACCCCCAGTTTCTATGGAAGCTGAAGATTTACGCGATGAAAAAGTTAAAGTATTAAAATCCATTCGCCCTATTCCTGAAGAAGCAGTACACGCCCAAGCCTTTCGCGCGCAATATGCGGCGGGACATATTAATGGCGAATCCGTAAAAGGCTACGCACAGGAAGACGGTGTGCGAGAAGGTAGCGTCACAGAAACCTATGCAGCCATGAAATTATATGTCGATAATTGGCGTTGGCGTGGCGTACCTTTTTATATGCGTACAGGTAAACGCATGGAAAAAGCGCAATCCACTATTTCTATTTGTTTTCGTGATGCCCCAACCCAGTTGTTTCATAAGACACAAGTGAATAAAATAACCCAGAACTGGTTATTATTAGGCATACAACCTGAAGAATGTATTCGTATGGAAATGACCGTAAAAGAGCCTGGCTTAGAAATGAAAACGCGATTGGTCAATTTAAATGCCAGTTACCGTAATGACGATGAGCAAGCTTCAGATGCCTATGAAGGCTTATTACTTGACGTGGTACAAGGCGACCGCTCTTTATTTCTACGTTACGATGAAGTGGAATATGCGTGGAAAATTGTGGATCCAATTATTAATAAGTGGGCCGTGGATCGTGATTATATTGAAACATACCCTGCAGGCTCATGGGGGCCTAATGAACGCCGTTTATTTGAAAAAGAAAGCCAACATTGGCGCAATACCTTACAGGAAGAAAAATGACACAAACAGTAAACTGGAAACCTTTTGATAGCATTGATGATTTAGCAGAAGCTGTTTGCCAGCGCGTATTAACGGCAGCAGAAAAAGCGATTAGTGCAAATGGAACCTTTAAACTCGTTTTAGCTGGCGGAACAGCACCCGTTAAAGCCTATCAATTATTGGCACAAAAAACCGTCGACTGGAGTCAGTGGGTTATTTATTACGGGGATGAGCGTTGTTTACCGATTAATGATGCAGAACGTAATAGCTTAGTCGCAGAACAAGTATGGCTCGATTTAGTAAATATCCCTAAATCCCAAATTCACCCTATTTCAGCTGAATTAGGCGCAGAAACAGGTGCAAAGAAATATGCTCCTATCATTGAAGCCGCAGGAAAATTTGATTTAGTTTTATTAGGGATGGGAGAAGATGGACACACTGCCAGTTTATTTCCTGGGCAGGTACATGATACTGAAGAACTGACTCATGCAGTTCATAACTCACCTAAGCCACCCTCTGACCGTGTCACGATAAGTGCAAAAGCATTAAGTAATACTCAAGAGCTTATTTTTGTGGTTTCAGGTGCAAAACACGAGGCGGTAGCTGCATGGAAACAGGGAGAAGATTTACCTGTCAGTCATATCTGTCCTGTTAATGGTGTAGATGTTTTACTGAGCGTTTAAATAAGAAAACTGAACCAAGGCATAAGGAATATGCCTTGGTTCAGTTTTTCAGTCTAAATTCTATAAAGAATCACTGACTGTTCGGTGATAAAAAGGCCATGTTTTCACATGCAAATACTTACGAATGGGGGACTTAATAATCGAAACACAGAGAGCAATCGAGAATAAACACCACACCGCCGCAAACTCATTCGGGTCATCGGTTAAAACATCCGCTAATAACGGTCCGACTAAATAATGAAAACTAACAAAGCGCCAAGAGCCATAAAGAATCGGCAAATAAAAGGCGATCAGTAAATAAGCAAACCCATGTAATCCGCCTTCAAATCCAGTTAGCCACGTATTTGGCGGGGACATAATATCGTTCAAAGGTAATTGCCATGCAATATGCCAAGCACCAGAAGTTGAACATACTTGCTCACCACAAACAGCTTCCGTTCCAATAGTACAAAGCCCAGCCCATGCAAATGGCATCATTTTAACAATCATCGCTAAAGCCGCCACCGCACATAGAGTATAAACTGTAGTTCTGATTTTTAATTTAACGCTCTCAGGAATAAAATACATTGCCACCATATTAATAAAAAATGGTTGGAAAGCAATATGCAAATATCCAAAGAGCGTCAGCACCTGATTCACGGGACTACTGCATTCATCTATATACGCATAGGTAAAAGCTTGTAATAATTCCATTAAGGCAAAAAAAGTTAAGGGAATCCACAGTTCTTTAGATTCATTTTTCATCGCAACATAAGCGGCGGTTCCTAAACCGATGACCGCTAATACAGCAGATGCTTCTCCACTCCAACACATAATAACCCTCTAATATTTAAAGTGAGTGTAAGTTAATCAGGCGATTGATTGAATCAATCGCCTGTATGAAAACTGATTACAAAGAATCAGCAACTGTCCGTTGATAAAAAGGCCACTTGGTCACATGTAAATATTTTCTAATCGGCGATTTAATCACTGAAACACATAATGCAATTGAGAATAGACACCAAACAGCTGAAAATTCATTAGGATCATCAGTTGCAATATCAGAAATTAAAGGGCCTACTATGTAATGGAAACCCACAAAACGCCAAGAACCGTATAACAACGGTAAAATAAAGGCAATTAAGATATAAATAAAGCCATGCAAGCCCCACTCAAATCCTGGTAGCCATGAAACAGGCGCGGACATAATGCCATTCAGAGGCATTTGCCATGCAATATGCCATGCTCCAGAAACAGAACAGGTTTCTGTACCACAAAAACCTTCTTGACCAATATTACAAAGGCCAGCCCATGCAAATGGGAACATCTTAACAATCATCGCTAACGCAGCAACCGCACTTAATGTATAAACAGCCGTGCGTATTTTTAATTTAACGCTTTCTGGAATAAAGTACATCGCCACCATATTGACAAAGAAAGGTTGAAAGGCAATATGTACATAGCCAAACAGCGTGAGTATTTGATTCTGCGGGGAGGCACAATCATCTATATAAACATAGGTTGCTGCTTGTAATAACTCCATTAATGCAAAATACGTTAATGGAATCCATAATTCTTTTGACTCCCCTTTTATTGCTACATAAGCCGCTGTTGCCAAACCAACAGTTGCTAAAACCGCAGATGCTTCACCACTCCAACACATACAAAAATCCTCTTAAATTATTATTATTTTTTTAGTACAAAACCTTCGAATTATACCTTAGTTATCGCTGCTATAGGATGAGTAAAGTCGCTTCTCAATCATTCACTTATAAAACCTATTGTTATTTCAGAAACAAGCTGCATATTTTTATATCCATAAAATAATATTTCTTCACTTGAGAAACATTAAGGCGTACTATCAAAGATTATCATTCACTGATATTAATCCCTTAAAATAGAGAAAAGCCCTAATCACTGCCTACTTATTAACTGATGTTACACAGTGCTTTTAAAGCCCTCTCCCCACGGGAGAAGAAGCTAAAAACAAAGAGGTGGGAAGTCGGGTTAAGAATGAGAGCTCTCTTTATAATGAGTTTATTTATAGAAATAAAGTAGTGTAGATACCTATGCCCTTTGGAGAGGACTTAAAAATAGGAAGGTATTACTTATTCCTTGTTCTGCGTAACATCAGTTATTAACTGGAAATCTAAACTGTTTAATCCACTAGAAAATGATCCATAACATAAGATCAATTCTTAACACCCTCATCACTAAGGTATATTTTGATGTTTTCATTACAGACGATTAAATTTACTCATAAAATTGCCATTATTGCGTTAGTTCCCCTTGTCGGGTTACTATTTTTAGCCACAGTATCCATTCACCAACAATATACAAACATTAAAACGGCTGAAAAAATTATTATTCTTGCTGACTTTTCTACTTATGCCAGCGCATTAGTACATGAGCTTCAAAAAGAACGTGGGATGTCAGCAGGGTATTTAGGCAGCCAAGGTAAGAAGTTTAAACACAAAATTATTCAACAAAGAACATTAAGTGATGAGAAATTAACCAGCTTAAACACTTTCTTAAAACGCTCTGACTTAACCTCAGTCATTCATATATCCAATAGTTTGAATGAAGTAATGAATAAAATTCGACAGCGTAATGAGATTCGTAGAGGAGTTACACAATTAAGCCTATCAAATAAAAAAGCAATTTCTTTTTACACACAGATTAATGCACAATTCTTAAACATCATTTCTAAACTCCCCCAATTAAGTTCTGATGTTGATATCAGTGCTAAATTAGCATCCTATGCCAACTTTCTAAAAGCCAAAGAACGCTCAGGCATTGAACGTGCCGTCTTAACCAATACCTTTGCACAAGATAAATTTGGCAAGAATATGTTTGAGAAAGTCATTACCTTAATTGCAGAACAAAATACCTATCTAGATGTTTTCTTAGCTTTTTCTAATGATGATTTTTCTCTATTTTATAGAAAAACTATGCAAGGACAATCGGTAAACGAAACCAATAAAATGCGAGCTATTGCATTAAAACAAGGTATCAAAGGACACTTCTCTGTGGATGCAGATTATTGGTTTAGCATGCAAACCGCTAAAATTAATTTACTAAAACAGGTTGAAGATTTTATTGCCAAAGATGGGAAAAAAAGTGCCGAACAACTGAAAAAAAGAGCATGGCGTAATTTAACAATAAACAGTCTTTTAGTCAGTGTTATTGTAGGAATATCCATTCTCTTATTTATTATCGTCAGCAAAAACATTGCACGTCAATTAGGAGGAGAGCCGACACAGGTTGAAGGCATCGCAGAAATAATTGCCAAAGGCAACTTAACTCACACACAAGCAAGTGAAGTTCAGCAAGCCGTCGGAATTTTCTCAGCCATGTTACGCATGCAACAAAAATTAATTCATGTGGTGACAACCGTCAGTTCCACTGCTCAACGTATATCTCAATCCTCAAATGAGGTAAGTAATGCCTCCCAAGCACTGAGCCAAAGCACCAGTAAACAAGCAACTAGTATTGAAGAAACCAGTGCCGCTATCGAACAACTGAGCGCAACCGTAGAACAAAATTCAGAAAATGCAAAAACAACCGAAAAAATTGCTTTAGTCGCAGCTGAATCAGCTATCCAAGGCTCTAAAGCCGTTAATCAAACCGTCAGTGCAATGGAAGAAATTGCAAAAAAGATAACTCTTATCGAAGAAATTGCCTATCAAACTAACATCTTATCCTTAAATGCCTCAATTGAAGCAGCACGAGCAGGAAAGCAGGGTGCTGGATTTTCAGTGGTAGCAACAGAAGTACGGAGTCTTGCAGTACGCAGCCAAGAAACTGCAAATGATATTAATCAACTAGCAGATTCTAGTATGATTATTGCTAAAAATGCGGGAGAGCTATTAAATGAAATGCTTCCCAATATTCAAGAAACAGCCAGTTTAATTCAGGAAATTTCCGTTTCATCTGTTGAACAGGCCATAGGTATTCAGCAAATAACACAATCAATTACACAACTCACTACAGTTACACAACAAAATGCTGCAGCATCAGAAGAATTAGCGGCAACCGCAAATGAACTCAGCTCTGAAAGTGGCAGCTTAGTCGACGAAATAAGTTTTTTCAAAATAGACAAATAAAATGCTATCCCAGTAATGACTCTCTAATTAAAGTACAAGCTATAAAATCGTAGAAATACACTTCAAATTTAAATCCAGAAAATCAATAATTATTATCTCTAACTCAAATTAAGTAATACCCAAACACGCACTTTGATTAACAAAGTGCGTCCCATAAAAAATAAATAAAGTAATATAACGACCCAAAAAATTTGACTATCTCCTACTAGCGCATAAGGAGTCAGCCCTGTCATAGGAAAAATCTTGGCTGTAATTACTGTTTTTTTACCAATAGGGGCTTGTTTTATTACTTTCCCTTTTTCAGAAATAATCGCAGTAACACCTGTATTCGTGGCTCGTAAAAGATAACGTCCCGATTCCAATGCGCGCATTCTGGCTATTTGTAAATGTTGATACGGTTCTATTGAGCCATCAAACCACCCATCATTTGTTAAATTAACCAAAAAATGCGCCTTATTGACTTGCTGCCTATTTTGTTCGCCAAAAGCATCTTCATAGCAAATCGAGGTGACAATAGGATGGCCTGCTATCTGAAGTAAAGGTTGAGTGAGCTCCCCTGCGGTAAATAACCCTAAGCGAACCTCGACTAAGCTTAATAAATAGCCAGATAAAGGCTGCCATGGAAGGTATTCACCAAAAGGCAATAAGTGTATTTTTTTATACATCGCAGGCAGGCTACCTAAAACCAGTGCTGTATTATACAAATCACCTTGTTTATTTTTATATGGCAGGCTGACAATAATATCAGTCCCCTGCTTGATAGCTTCTTGCTGTAAAGGGGCTAAATAACTTGTTTTTACGTCTTTATAATAAGCAGGAATGGCTGTTTCTGGCCAAATAATCAAGTCTGAATCCCAATGCTTTGCTGTTTCAGTTGCATACAGTTTTAGTGTTCTTTTTCTATTTTCTGGTTGCCATTTATTTTCTTGGCTAATATTCCCTTGAATCAAAGTAACTTGCAATTCTTCTCCAACCCTATGCACCCAATTTATTGTCTTTAAATAAGTCCCTACAAAAAAAAGAACACTTATAAACAGAAAGAATCGTATCTGTTTTTTCTGTACTAATTCCAAACATAAACATGCAAAAAAAACGGTTATCAATCCGACACCATAAACGCCCAACACAGGAATATATCCTGCTAAAAAACTGTCGAGTTGGCTATAAGCAACTTGTAGCCACGGAAAACCATTTAAAACCCATTCTCCTCGGATATATTCTACCAATACCCAAAGTAGCACAAAATGCACTACATCAAACCACTTATTACGCTTTACTTTTACATACAAATAGGCAAATAAAGCATAATTAAACGCCCAAAAACTACAAAAAATAACCGTCATCACTATGGGTATAAATTGTATACCTTCAGTATTTAAAGTCATACTGACATACACCCATGATGTTCCTGAGCCAAAAATACCTAGACCAAAGAAAAATCCACGTAATAAAGCCCCCTTTCCTGAATTAATTTTATCTAATTCCCTTTTAAATAAACCAATAGCAATAAATAAACAAATCAGGTAATTAAATGGAGCAAAAGCAAGCGTAAATAGCCCCCCTGCAAGTAGAGCAAGGCTATTATCTAATAAAGATTTAAAGAAACTGGATGTATTCATATCTAAAAAGGCCTTGATAACTTTTCTATTAAATGAAGTTCTCATAAATTTTAGGCAAAAAAAAACCCAATCTCAATGAGATTGGGTTTTTAAATTAAGAGCTTGACGATTTCCTACTTTCACATGGATAAATCCACACTATCATCGGCACTAAACGGTTTCACTTCTGAGTTCGAGATGGGATCAGGTGGTTCACATTCGCT
>Ga0209292_1001108_pt1 | contig 33614 bp, 29 predicted proteins | sample GOMGulsemesocosm_2_FD_184634 | JGI IMG/M metagenome (GOLD analysis project Ga0209292, IMG submission 184634) | Methane-oxidizing microbial communities from mesocosms in the Gulf of Mexico - GOM9C Gulf of Mexico (SPAdes) (version 2) | ecosystem: Environmental > Aquatic > Marine > Cold seeps...
AACGAACTTATAAAAAGCCACAAAGCTGCTATCATCACTTCGGCAGATGACATTATAAAAACATTGAATTGGGACACACAAACCAGTGCTCCAGTCATCCAAAAACAACTTTTTATAGAGTTAAATCCAGAAGAACAACAGCTATATGATTTCTTATTAAAACAAGGAAAATCCATCTTAGACACTATTGCCCTACAAAATGGATTCACCATTCAAAAAACAGTAAATATACTCTTCAACCTAGAATTACAGAGCGTTGTAAGACCATTACCAGGAAAACAATTTGAAGCTATCTAAAACCAATTACATTTTATGAATCCAATACGCAGGGTTTACCGTTTTAACCTCCTTAGATATAACAAACCACAAAATTGTTTTTCCAGAAATTTTATCGGTATGCACCGTTCCAATAGTTTGTTTTGTTGCTAACTTATCTCCTTTTTTAACGGAGATGGATGCTAAATTTTTATAAATCGAAATATAGTTACCATGCTGTAATAACACGGCTTTTCTATTACCAGACATCACAATAATCTCCAATACAGTACCATTAAAAACAGCTCTAGCCTTGGCTCCTTTCCCCGTAGCAATACGAACACCATTACTTTGTATGGTGGTAGATTTCACCACCGGATGCGGTTGCGTCCCATAGCGCATGGTCAAATACCCTTTTACCACAGGCCAAGGTAATTTTCCTTTATTAGCAACAAATTGAGAAGCCAACTTTTGATTTTCTGGGGTCAGCTTAAAGCCAGTACTTTTAGTTCCCTTTACACTTCCTTTATTAGATTTTTTGATGGCCTCTCTAATAATCTTATCAATTTGAGCCGATATCTGAGCTTGCTTTTTTTCAAATCCCCGAATTTGCTTACGGTATTTATCCTCTTTTTCTTGGGCTTTATCAATTAACACTTCCCGCTGCTTCTTTTGGTCTTCTATCTTATGCTGGATCGATTTTTTGTCTTTTATAAGCAGTTCCTTATCCTTTTTCTTGTCTTTTAAAGTATCGTTTAACTGAGTTAGTTTGATAGTTTTCAATGAAATTTCTTCCCCTTGCTGTTTACGAAAAGCAGTATATTGCTTCATATATTGAAAACGCTTATAGCCTTGGTTAAAATTATCTGAAGACAATAAAAACATCAACCTACTTTGCTGAGACTTACTTTTATAGGATTTTACAATCATAGCAGCGTAATCTTCTTTAAGACTTTTCAGTTCTTTTTCTAAAGCTTTAATGTCTTTTCTATTGACAGAAATCTCACGAACAAGCGCTTCAGACTCCAATGTTATGGTCCCAATTAATTCATCATGCTTCTTTATTTTGGTATTTAAATCCCGAACATCATTTAATAGATTCTTTTCTTTTCGTTCATTATTTGAAAGTAGCGCATTTATATAAACAATATCTTTTTTTAACTGAACTTTTCTAGCTTCTAACACACGTCTTTTTGAGCGCTGTGCATGACTGACGTTTACCGACATCAACAGCACGGTGAACACAATAAAATAGCGTTTTAGCATCATTTTTTTATACTTATTTTTTTATACCCTTTCGGAATACTAAACGGAAAACTTAGTTTTTTATTAAACTGCAACGACTTATACTCCAAATCTACCACCGTTTTTTTGTTTTTTGCAAGTACTCGAATTTCAATTTTCTTCGGTATTTTATGTTCAAATTTAGGATAGTTGACTTCCATTGTATTCGCAGTAGAAATTTCTTTTATAAGCTGCTTTTTTAAGGTAAAAGTGCTTGCATCAACATTGAAGAACACGTCAAACAAGTCTTGCTGCTTTTTCAATCCTACGGTGTAATCTCCTTTTAAAACACCCGAAACTAACCGATAACTCTTAAGTTCTAAAATAGGCCTTCCTAGCAACACATTTTGCAATTGATTAAAATCCAAAGGGGTCCCTAAAAAATCGCTAATCAAAGAGAAATCACCTTCAAAATAGGTGCGTTTAATTTTCTCGTAAAACATCACTTTTTCAGGGGTGATTTTTAATTTAGCAAAAGGAAAACCAAGTTTTTTAACACTCATCCATATCACTTTATCAGTTTCCATACGCAGGTTTACAGTAAACCCCGCTGATGACTTATGGTTTTTAAACTTTCCTTTAATTTTCCCAGAGATAGAGCTATAATCGGAAAAAGTCTCTTTATTATTCCTCCATATTTTTTTGGTAGAAATATTTTTCACATCACCAGAATCTCCTACTATTTTTTTAGACTTACAACTCGTAACACCTATCAACAAACAACATATAACCAATAATCTTCGCATTCCTCTATTCTTTTTTACTCAATTTTAAACTTTTTTCAGCAAATTTCTTCGCCTGACTGGACTGATTTAATTTTCCGTAACTCACCGCTAACTGATGGTAGAATTTAGATTCCATTTGTCGGTTTTCAATTACAAAATCTAAGCCAATCATACATGTTTCAACGGCTAAATTAAATTTTTCTAGCTTATTTAAAGCAATTCCTTTAGATAAGTATAGTTGCGCCTGGGAAGGATACAACTCTAAACCGCGAGATGCATCCTCTAAAAGCTGCGTATACAACTGCATTTTTTCTTCATGTCGGAGTAAGTTCAAATAGGACGTATACGTTCCTTCCTTTGCTACAATTTCTTTTAAACTATGAATGTTTTTAGCGCTAACATTCTTTTTTTTAACTATTTTCTTTTTAGACAGCGAGCTCTTTAATAAATACTTTTTCAATGTCACAGTTCTCAAAGTAGCATATCCGTTTTTTTCTGCTACTTCTATCAACCTTAACGCATCGGCTTTCTGCTTATTCTTCATATACAAAAGAATTAACTGATCCACTTGTTTGGGTGAAATTTCAAGAATTTTTTCGCGAATTTTTATCGCGTCACCGTACCTGTATTGCTTCGAATACAAGTTTGCTAAGTGATCCAGTACAAATTTATTGGTAGGTTCCTGTTCTAAAAAAAGTATTGAAAAATACTCCGCATCATCATATGCCAATAGTAAAGCCTGTACTTTTGACAACTCAAACCAGGTACTCCTATTTAAAGAATCTATCTCATGGGCATTTTCAAAACTATGCAATGCTTTTTTATAATTCCCAATTCCTTTTTCCTTTAATCCTGTAAAAAAGAACTCGTGAAACTCCATGTATTCCTCCTCTGACAGCGAACTTTGAGCATAGGAAAATGACATCACCATAAGTGTAGCAACAAGGACTCCAATTATTTTTCTCCAATTCATAGATCACATTTTAACTGCAATATACAATTTAAGATTTGGACCGTCAATCATTTCTAACGAAGCTTTATAATGCTCCTTCTTTGTATATTGTAAACCATGTATTAACCGACTTGTTACTACTCATTTCTAATAAGTACCTAAAAGTTTAAACTTCCCAGAAACATACAAACCCTTATACCCACCTTGCCAATCAAACAAACAACAGGTATAAAACGACCAAAGGATGCGCATAGTATTATTCTCATGATTTTTAACTATTTTTGCAGCAAATCAACAGGCGCATTATATTGCATCTTTATAAAACATGGCACATTGCCATCCGATTAAAAAACACGAATTGTGAATTACCTTTCAGTAGAAAATATATCCAAAGCATACGGGGAACTAAGTTTATTTAGTGATATCACCTTTGGGATTAACAAAGACCAAAAGATTGCATTTATTGCTAAAAATGGCGCAGGAAAAACATCCATGCTAAATATTATTACTGGAAAAGAAGCTTCTGACAGTGGTAGAATTGTTCTTAGAAATGGGATTAATATGGCCTATTTATCTCAAGTCGATGATTTGAATGAATCAGACACCATAGAAGAATCTATATTTAACTCGGACAATGAGGTTTTAAAGATCATTGCTCAATATGAAAAGGCTTTAGAAAATCCAGAAAACGAAGATGCTTATCAAAAAGCTTTTGACTTAATGGACCATCATAATGCTTGGGATTTTGAAACACAATACAAGCAGATTCTTTTCAAATTAAAACTTGAAGATTTCACTAAGAAAGTAAACGAACTATCCGGTGGACAACGAAAAAGGCTTGCTTTAGCCGTTTTATTAATTCACAAACCAGATATTTTAATTTTAGATGAGCCTACCAATCATTTGGACTTAGAGATGATTGAATGGTTAGAAGAATATTTCAGAAAAGAGAAAATCACCATTTTCATGGTCACACACGACCGCTATTTCTTAGAGCGTGTTTGTAATGAAATTATAGAGCTAGACAACGGAAAACTCTATACCTACAAAGGGAATTATTCTTATTATTTAGAAAAAAAAGATGAGCGATTAGCCGCAGAACAAGCATCCGTAGAGAAGGCAAAAAATCTTTTTAATACGGAGTTGAATTGGATGCGTAGACAACCTAAAGCACGTACGACGAAGTCTAAATCTAGAATTGATGATTTTTACAAAATAAAAGAAGCAGCTCACCAACGTAGAAATGACCACAAAGTGCAACTAGAAATAGAAATGCACCGTATGGGAAGTAAAATTATGGAATTGGAGAAAATTTCTAAGTCGTTTGGCGATTTGGCTATTTTAGATCAATTTGAATACGTGTTCCAACGAGGAGAGCGCATCGGAATTATCGGAAAAAACGGAACTGGAAAATCGTCATTCTTAAACTTACTTACAGGAGCACTTCCGCTGGATTCCGGAAAAGTAGTCATTGGAGAAACCATAAAAATAGGCTATTACACACAGGACGGAATCAAAGCGAAACCAGGCCAAAAAGTAATAGAGGTCATAAAAGAATTCGGAGAGTACATCCCATTGACCAAAGGACGTAAAATATCCGCTGCACAATTACTGGAACGCTTTTTATTCAGTAGAAAAAGACAATATGATTTTGTAGAAAAATTAAGTGGAGGAGAACGCAAGCGATTGTATTTATGTACCGTGTTAATTCAGAATCCAAACTTCTTAATTCTGGATGAACCTACAAATGACCTGGACATCGTTACTTTAAACGTGCTAGAGAACTTTTTACTAGACTTCCCTGGCTGTTTATTAGTGGTATCTCACGACCGTTATTTTATGGACAAAATTGTGGATCACTTATTTGTTTTTAGAGGCGATGCTGTAGTGGAAGATTTTCCTGGAAACTATTCCGATTATAGAACTTATGAAGATTCTAAAGACGTGGAGCAAATAGTAGAGCCTGGCAAAAAGAAGTTACAAACATCTGTACTTTCTGCACCCACCAAAAAAGGCGTTCTGAGTTATAAAGAAAAAACAGAATTTGCCAATATAGAAAGTGATATAGCAAAACTAAACAAAGAAAAAGAACGCATAGAGACCGAATTTACCTCAGGTAACGTTGCAGGAGATGCTGTCAATGAATTGTCACAAAAACTACAAAAAATCATCCAACAAATAGACGCTAAGGAAGAACGTTGGTTCGAATTATCAGCGATTCTAGAAGGAGAATAGTTTTTATCCCAATAACACAAAATAAAATAGCCAGTTGTTCTCGTCTTTGATGAGAGCAACTTTTTTTTGTAGAAAATATAGAGATTGGGGTGTTATTGATTCGGGTATTTAACTGAAAGTTCCTAACGCTAGATTAGCACCTTCACGGCAATGACGGAATACGCTTGTGACGCATTCGAAAATTAACATTCTGAATGAATCAAGAAAATTGGACTGCAAAATGTAACATTATCAAAACCTCGCCACCAGCAACTAATTCTTCAACTCACGAATATCAGAAGCCATAATCCAACCTGTTTTACCGTCGGCTAGTTTAATTTTCTTCCAATCATCCACAGCATCTAATACGATTACTTTGGTCCCTTCATGCAATTCGAACAATTCATCTCCACTGTGCGTTGGAGCGTTGTTAACTGCTGTTTTTAGCGCGAATACTATCGCTACTCTATTATTCTTTTGAACGCCATAATTATGAAAAGCAAAAAACACGGTTACCGCTAATACAATTACGGACAGAATGGTTAAATTAAACAGCAACAGCTTTCTTCTCGTTGAAACCGCAAAGTGATACCACAAAAACCAAATAGCCGCTAAAAACGCCATTAGAACAGCTATGTATGCCCATGTATTATACGAGAACTTCATAATTACCGCTTGATTAAAACCCTGTAAAAAGGTAGTCGGTAATACCTTAATCGTATCAATGGTCATTCGCTTGGCAAAAGTCAAGTTATTTTGTGCATCCGAATGTAGTGGATTCAATACTAATGCTTTTTCAAAATTGTAAATAGCAGGTGCTATTTTATTCATTTTATAATAAGCATTCCCAAGATTAAAATACAAATCGTCAGAGGCCACACCTTTTGCTTCTATGGACTTATATAAATCCACGGCCTTTGAATACGCCCCTTCTTTATACAGGTTATTCGCCTCTATAAACAAGGCATCCGTTTGCTGAGCGAAACCCATCCCCCAAGATAACAACAGTAAGAAAATAATTTTTTTCATTCTTATATATTCAATAAACCCTTTAGGTTAACAATGATAACTCATGTGTTCTACCTAACTTATAGTTTTTTATCTAACTTTACTAAAATCTGCTTTGCCTGTTCATATTCCCGTTGCATTTCCACATCGGTAAATGGTGAATAACGCGCAAAATCACAGTCATTTAATACTGCTATAAAATCTTTAATCACAGCATCATCTACTTCTTTTTGTTGTAGTATCTCGGTAATTCTATCTTTACTAATATCACTCGTTTCAACTTGCAATTTTGCTTTTAAGAAATTGTGCAATGCTTTCTCCAAAGCAATATAAAACGCCTCTTTATTGCCTAATTCTTTTTTAGCTTTAGATAAATACCTACGCGCCAACTTATCAGCTCGTCTAATCTTATTTCCAAATACATCCGCAGCACGATCCGCACGTTTTTTCCCTAAGAACACCCCTATAGGAATGGCTAAGAAAGGCAAAAATAACAAGAGATAAAACAACCTTGATTTAAAGAAATCCTCAGATAATATAGGTTCAAAAACAGTATTTGTTGCTATGTATTTAAAATCATTTCCATTCAATGTCACCAACATCTTCTCTCCAGAAACCACCGTATCCTCCACAGAACTAGGCAGTGGTTTTCCTTCGGTAACTTCAATAAAAATTGGCGTAGATTTTATAGTGGCATATTTCTTATCCTTTACACTAAAGTAAGAAAAACTGACCGCTGGTATTTTATATTTTCCTTTGTATTCTGGAACCACCGTGTAGGTATCAGAAATTCCACCACGTAAACCTCCTAAAGCAGTACTCACTTGCTCCTTATGTTCTGGCGTATAAACTTCCAATTCAGACGGTGCAATAATTTTAGGGATTTCAAACAATTTTAAATTTCCAGTCCCTTTTACTTGTACTTTTATTTGTGCTGTTTCATTGGATTTTAGCACATTCTTATTCGCTAGTACATCAAAAGTAAAATCACCTACCGCACCTGTAAAATCGAGAGGTTTCCCTTCGTCCGGTAAGTTTTGTACCTGAATAATTCTTTTAGGTGATGCGGCTGAATAGCTAATATTATGAGTAATTGCATTTCCAAAAAAATCTCCTTTACCCGTAGGAATCCCCACATTAAAGTCCATTTTTATAGGATCTATACTTAACTTACCTGATTTCTGTGGAATTAAAATGGCACGTTTTAATACAATATATCGATATGTATTATCACCATTATAAGTTCCATTTTTCACCTTAATAGCACCAACATTAATATCTTGATTCCAAAAACCATTGTACTGAGGGTTTTCACTTGTTCTCCAATCATGAACACTGATATTTTCACTTACAAACAACTTATAAACCACATAAATTCCTTCCCCTATAAAAGGTCTTGTATTTGAAATCTCTGCCACTAAATGTATCCCTTCTTGAGCCACATACAAAGGATCATTGGGGTTCTTAGCTATTTTTACTTTGTTTGTTACATTAACTTGGACTGTATTAGATTTTATTATTTTCCCTTTATACTGAACTGTCGCAGCCGGAATAGTAAAAGTCCCAACATTTTTAGGTTGTATAATATAAATATAAGATAACGCATAAGACACTTTTCCGTTTATCCAAGACTGATTTACAGACTGACTAGGGCCACCCACAATCTTAAAATTAGCAAAATTAGGCGCCGTAAAATTATCCGACCCCTGCTTATTGATCGAAAACTCAATTTTCAATCGTTGATTCAAGCCTAATTTACTTTTACTCACAGAGGTTTTAAACTCAATCTGAGCGACTAATAACTGAACAGAGAGCAGTAAGAATACGAATATATAACGGTGTTTCATCTTCATTTTAAAAACGGCTAATTTACCAATCTTTTTGTTGTTTTACTTTTCTTCCTCTTGCTTTTTTAGCATTCAATTTTTTTTGTGTTTTATTCTCCTCATTATTCATGGCTTCAAGTAACTGTTTTACTTGTTCAGGAGATAATTGGCTCGGACGTTTTTGAGGTTGTTGGTCCTTATCCTTGTCTTTATCCTTAGGCTGGTCCTTCTTTTTATCATCACCTTTATCATCCTTCTTTTTATCCTCGTCTTTTTTATCGTCCTTCTTTTTATCGTCCTTGTCGCCGTCTTTATCTTTTTTCTTGTCCTTATCTTTATCCTTGTTGTCCTTGTTTTTATCTTTATTCTTGTCGTCTTTTTTATCGTCTTTCTTTTGGTCGTCCTTTTTCTGTTGCTCTTTTAACTTCTCTTGAGCTAAGGCCAAGTTATAACGTGTTTCATCGTCTTTTGGGTTATTACGCATGGCTTTTTTAAAGGCATCTACAGCAGGTCCATATTGTTTTTCATTCATCAAGGAATTCCCTAAATTATGATAAGCTTCTGCTTTTGCGTCTTTGGATTTTAATGTTTTTTCCAATTCTCCAAACTGCTTTATTGCTTCTTTATTTCTGTTTTGTTGATAGACAGCATTCCCCAAATTATAGGATGCTTTTTTACTCTCAGGTGCTTTTTCCAATGCTTTTTTAAACGCCACCTCAGCATCCGCATAACTAGCCGCATTGTACAACTTATTCCCCTGTCTAATATATTCTCTCGCTTGACGCTGCAACTTTTCATCTTTCTTTTTCTCCTGCGAAAACAGTGTAAAAGGAATGCATAGTATGATTAAAAAATACTTCATATTATTTTTTTTGATTGAATAGGTTCAAACGTTGAATCCATCCTGTTTTTTTATCCAATAAAAACACATCTAAGAACAAGAACAACAGCCCAAATCCAATAAACCATTGAAACTGGTCTTTATAATCCGAAAACTGCTTGCTTTCAAATTCATTCTTCTCTGCATGTATTAATATTTCTGAAATGGTCTCTACAGTCTCGTTGGTTTTATTCCCATCTATATAAATTCCGTTTCCTTCACTGGCTATTTCTTTTAATAAATCGGCATGTAATTTGGTAATTACAGTCTCTCCTTTTTGATCCTTTTTATAACCAACTAACACGCCATTTCTTTTCATTGGAATAGGACCTCCCTTGGCCAAACCAACACCTATAGTATACGTTTTAATTCCTTCCTTAACCGCTTTGGCAGTAATATTTACAGAGTTCTCTTGATGGTCTTCTCCGTCCGAAATCACAAACAAAAATCTATTGGTTTGCTCGTCATTATCAAAATAAGTTAGTCCTAAATCAATCGCCTCACTAATGGCAGTCCCTTGACTAGAAACCATGTCTGGATTGGCGTTTTTCAAAAACATTTTTGCCGCAGCATGATCTGTTGTAATCGGTAACAATGGATAAGCATTTCCAGCGTAGATAATAATCCCTACACGATCGCTCCCCAATTTATCTATCACTTTATTTAAAATCTGCTTGGCTTTTTCTAACCTGCTCGGTGCAATATCCTCTGCCAACATACTCTTAGAAACATCCAAAGCAAATACAATATCCACACCTTCGCGCTTAATAGTTTCTAACTTGGTTCCCATTTTAGGATTGGTCAAAGACACAATTAACAATGTCAAACCAAGGCCAATAAATCCGATCTTTAAAAATGATTTAAAGCTTGACTTTTCAGGACTTAATCGCGCCAACAAATCAGTATCCGCAAATTTTTTCTGAGTGGATTTTTTCCACCAATACACTAACATATACGCCACAAAAACAATGGGCACAATAAGTAGGTATATAAAATATGATGTCTCTTCTATTTGGTACATTCCGTCTGATTAAAATTAAATAAAACTACGATATACAGTAAAACGCAATAACAATTCGAGTAACACAAGGCCTAGAGCCATCTGTACTAATAAACGATATCGCTCCGTATAATTGTAATATTTAAACTCTTCTATTTCTGTTTTTTCCAGCTTATTTATCTCGTTATAAATCTGCTGTAGCTTGCTGTTATTATTAGCTCTAAAATACTTTCCTTCTGTCTCCTTAGCAATGTATTTAAGTAATTTTTCATCTATTTCCACAGGAGCATTCCTAAACAACAACTTCCCCGTTTGCGGATCTTTTGCATATGGAAAAGGTGCATTCCCATTGGTTCCTAAACCAATAGTATAGACTTTAATACCCAAACCAATTGCTAATTCTGTGGCTGTTTTTGGATCTACAAAACCTGTATTATTCACCCCATCGGTCAACAAAATAATCACTTTACTTTTTGCTTTACTCCCTTTTAATCTATTTACGGCAGAACCCAATCCCATACCTATGGCAGTTCCACCTTCTAACTGCCCCCATTTAATTTCTGAAATGGTACGTTGCACAATGCGCTTATCACTAGTAATAGGCGTTTGGGTAAAACTCTCACCCGCATACACCACTACTCCAATTCGATCATTTGGACGTTGCTGAACAAAATTAGTCGCTACTTTTTTCAGTGCTTCTAATCTATTTGGCTTTAAATCACGGGCTAGCATACTAGCCGACACATCGATAGCCATTACAATATCTATCCCTTTATTCGTCTTTGTTTTGGTACTTACAGCTACATTTCTAGGTCTTGCCAATGCCACTATTAATAAGGAAATAGCCAACAATCGCAATACATACAGCAACGGTTTTAATCGTGACCAAATCGACGGCTCTACACGAAACCCATACGTTTGAGGCATGGTTAGCGTAGCGGTATCATCTTTACGAGTCAAAAATTGCCATATAGCCATTAATGGAACACCTATTAACAACCATAAAAATTGCGGATTTAAAAATTCAAAATTCTCGAACATTGCTTATGAATTTATTTTTATAGAAGTTAAAATTCTCTGCGTGATGGCTGTTGCATTTTTGTCACCTTTTAACTGACTTATAATTACCTGACGCATCCCTTTTGGTGTTGAAAAAATCAATATTGTTACTTTGTGCTCAACAGTATCATTCTTATAATAACCAATGGCTTTTCGGCCTTCTACACCATTATTACGAATCGTTTTCTGGGTAACCCCATAAAACTCATACCCTGTACTGGCCCTTATCTGAGCAAAGGCTCCATCCACACTATTGTCTAAATTAAAATCGTTTACCTCTTTTATAAAGCTCGTAGAATTTACAGCCACATAGAAGCTAGAAATTAAATTTCCATGTGTATAAACGGTCATATCTCTAATAACGCTTTCCAACTGCTCAGGCACTTGAATGGTCTCTGCACGTAGCATTTCTGGAGTAGAAATTGTCACCGCAGGATAGCCATAAGTAGATGTATGCCACTGTTTGGTATTCAACTCTAAGGTCGTTTTTCCTGTGATATTATTTTTTATATATTGATACCCTGCATAACCTCCTGCAAAAAGACCAATAACTAACAAACCTCCTAAGATAATCAATCCGATTACCGTAAAATTCGTACGTTTTTTCACGACCTCTTGTCGCTCTATTAACTGGGCATTTTCCGAAGGCTCTTCCGTTTTTGCCACTGCTTCTTTCGTGTCTACCAATACCGTTTCTATCACCTTCCTATCCGACTGAATAAGTCCAATTTCCGGAGCACTTTTAGCAAATTTCACTAAATCGGCAGTTTGCAACACTCCTTTTAATTGATGTATCGTTCCTTTAGAAATCCCCAAGTCACTACTTTCGTTAAAATCGGTCATTGTTTCCACCAACTCATCCGTGGTTAATTCTAAGGCAGGAATATGTACGTCTTTCTCTAAATAAGTCCGAACAATATCTGTCAACTCACTATAGTATCTTTTAATTTTATGTTGTTTTAACAAGTCCTTTTCATCCAACTCCTTTAAGCGTTGCATCGCTACCTGGATGGCTGGAATTTCTACTTTTACGCGTTGTAATTTTTTACTTCTCAGTTTATAAATCAATACAAACACCGCCACAATTAACAGTAGTAATACCGCAATAAAAATGAGTAGGTTTACCCAAGAATCAAAGAAGTTCAACAAATAATCTAGCAAGGAAAATTCCTCACCACGAATTGATTTAATAGGAAACATCGGTTGATTTACGGTGTCCAAAGGCACCGTTGCCACATTTATACGCAAACTATCGGTAAAAAAACGTTTGTTGTTAATCAGTATTTCTTGACTTGGTATTACATAACTCCCACTATCAAAACTAGTGAGTATGTATTTTTTTTCTAATTGATTTTTTAAGGTATCCACTGCCAAAGCTTCTACCAATTCTACTTTAGCCAAGCTGTCTGGAACAAATTTAGGAAACACTACATTTTCAATAGCATTCACTTTAATTTTATACAACACTTGTTCTCCAATACGAATTTGCGTAGTATCCGCCTGAATACTCACCTGCTGTGCAGAGAGCCCCAAGGTAAAAATTAATAAAAAATAATGTATATATTTTTTCATTTAACGTGCTCCTTTATGTTTAAAATAACCCAATAGTTTTTTAACATAGCTCTCATCTATCCGCGTACTAATTGTCCCCGAACCACTATGACTAAAAGCTTTGTCAAAATAATCTACTGTTTTTAAATAATGTGCTTTGTATTGATTTCTAATACTTTTAGAAGCCGTATTCACCAATACCGTTTCGTTGGTTTCCGCATCCAGCATAGGTACCATTCCTAAATTTGGAATTGACACATCGTGTTTGTCAAAAATTCGAATTCCTGTAACATCGTGTTTTTTACCGGCTATTTTTAAAGTATGCTCATAATTAGCATCCATAAAATCAGACAAAACAAACACAATGGCGCGTTTTTTTATCACATTGGACAAATACTTAAGCGCTCCGTTAATATCCGTTTTTTTACTTTTAGGATGGTATTCTATTAGCTCTCTAATAATACGTAATACATGGCTACGCCCCTTTTTAGGAGGAATAAAAAGCTCAATCTCGTCCGAGAATAAAATAAGCCCTACTTTATCGTTATTTTGGGTTGCCGAAAAAGCAAGTGTTGCGCCAATTTCTGTAGCGGTATCACGTTTAAATTGTTCCGTAGTCCCAAAGGATTCTGATCCACTCACATCTACCATTAACATCATGGTAAGCTCCCGTTCTTCTTCAAAAACTTTTATATAAGGTTCGTTATAACGAGCGGTTACATTCCAGTCAATTGCACGAATATCATCGCCATATTGATACTGTCTTACTTCCGAAAAAGTCATCCCGCGTCCTTTAAAGGAACTGTGATACTCCCCCGAAAAAATATGATTTGACAAGCGTCGCGTCTTAATTTCGATTTTCCGAACCTTCTTTAATAACTCTTTCGTATCCATCTTAGACCCTCTTAATTTTTAGGTAAATATTTACTGTAATCATCAATATTTACTGCTGGTTCCGTTGCTTTCTCCTGAACTATTGTTTGTTGTTCCTTCAATGGTTTCCCTATAACTAACGTGTCTTTTTCCAACATTACTCGTTTGGATAAATGCGGGTGGTAGGCCAATTTTTCCGATAACCACACCCAAAATCCAGTTTCGGTATATTGCTGTTTGTAAAACACCTCTGCATTCATTTTTTTTGCCAATTTAGGCCCTGCAGCCAAGACTAATATTCCTTGCTCCGCACCTTTCTGATTCAAGCTATATCCAATATTATCACAAGTATATTCACAAGCTCTTGAATAAGCTTGTGCTAAAAAAGGCACCAACTGAGCGGGAAATGTCCACAGCCTTTTATTGATATGATTTCGTTTGATATGTCCTAATTCATGACCAATTACAAACTCAACTACATCACGGCCTTTATCAAAGGAAACCTCCACCAATTCGCTGTACAAAACAACATAGTTAAAACCAAGAAAACTAGTAGCAAAAGCATTGAGCAACCCTCCAGACTCCATGATATACACTTTGGGAATTTCCTTGAGACCTAACTGCTCTGATTGCTTTACAACTACTTTATAAATCTCTGGAAATTGCTGCTCCGAAACACGGACACCATTTCCTTTCACGTAGCCAATTAGTAGTCCTTGAGCTACCAAAACAAACAATGCCAAAGGCAATAGAATAGGCAACAAAAACACCATCGGCACCAGTAATAGCACCGTAACAATAACTAACAGAATGAAATACTTTTTTTCTTTTTTATCTACATTTATCTGCATCATATCCTAAGGCACTTCTATTTCGTTTACAATTTTATTTATCACATCCTCCGAAGTAATATTCTCTGCCTCTGCCTCGTAAGTCAATCCAATACGATGACGTAAAACATCATGAACAACTGCTCTTACATCCTCCGGAATTACATAACCACGACGCTTTATAAATGCGTAACATTTAGCAGCCATAGCCAAGTTGATACTTCCCCTTGGTGATGCTCCAAAGCTGATAAGCCCTACTAATTCATCCAGTTTATAATTTGATGGATAACGGGTAGCAAATACGATATCTAAAATATACTTTTCAATTTTTTCATCCATGTACACATCTTTTACAGCTTCTCGCGCACGTAAAATTTGGGATACACTAACTACAGGATTTATTTTTTCAAAGGTCCCATTTAAATTGGCACGCATAATCAATTGCTCCTCTTCCATTTTTGGATAATCAATCACCGTTTTCAACATAAAACGATCCACTTGTGCTTCTGGTAACGGATAAGTCCCTTCTTGCTCCACTGGATTTTGAGTAGCCATTACTAAAAATGGCGCATCTAATTTAAACGTTTGATCACCGATCGTTACTTGACGTTCTTGCATGGCTTCTAACAATGCCGATTGTACTTTTGCTGGGGCACGGTTTATCTCATCTGCCAAAACAAAATTAGCGAAGATGGGTCCTTTTTTAATAGAAAACTCATTGTCTTTAATATTGTATATCATTGTTCCTACGATATCCGCAGGCAATAAATCTGGTGTAAATTGAACGCGACTAAATGATGCATCTACCGCTTTAGACAAGGTGTTAATCACCAACGTTTTTGCTAATCCTGGTACACCTTCTAATAATATATGTCCATTTCCAAGCAATCCAATCAGCAATCTTTCGACCATATGTTTTTGCCCTACAATCACTTTATTGATTTCCATGGTCAACAAATCTATAAAGGCACTTTCCTTTTCAATCTTCTCGTTGATGGCTCTAATATCAATAGCCGGTTTGTTTTCTTCAGTCATGTATCTTAATATTTATCGCGTGAATGTACCACCCTTTATTTAGACATGCAAATACATGCTTTTTTTTCGTTTTTCTAGTTAAAAATTGGTTAAAAACTAGGTTTTTGGTTACTATTTAACGCAATATTGACATTTGTCATTTAAAAAAAAGAAGTCCTTATTCATGTGATTGTGGAAAACCACATATTATATTATTTATATTTGATTTCACTAAAAACTCACATTTTAACAAACAAAATATTTATTCCTTTAATTATCTTATCACTATTCTTTATAATTTCAATATTTTAACAATCATAAAATTCCACTTCAAAAAAAATAGCAAGATCCATACCTCGTAATGCTGATAACTCGACGATAACCTCATAGAAGAAACATAACAAAACAATCAAATTACCCGAATTAAGATTTTCATAAATACGGTAAACACCAATACAAAAAACTCGGGCTTACTACTTAATCACCTAGACATTACCACAAACTAAGGAGATTTAAGAGTGACTTTAAACATTCACTAGTGCGAGACCAGGATTGACCGAAAAAACATGACAGACATAGGAGAATAAATCGTTTTGATTTTAACAGCAACATTTTAAAACCAGAAATAACATATCAGTTCCAAACCAAAAAGCAATAAAAAGATATAAAAAAGTTTCTTCAAAACCATTTTACACCTTTTACATATACAATCATGTAGTTTACAAAAAAACACAAGAAATCAGAATCTTGTCCTATGTTAATTGGTTATATTGCCAACCAATCAACCAACAAACTATCATGAATAAAACAAAAAAGATTCGAATGCTTTTTTACGGCTGTCTTTTTCTGACCGTAAATTTAAGCTATTCACAACAGCTAATTTCAGGAAATATTTTAGACAACATAGGAAAACAAGTTACTTTTGCTTCTATAATTGAAAACGACACTTCTTTTGGAACCACCTCTAACAAAAAAGGTGAATTTACATTGAACATAAAAAAGCTTCCATCCAGAGTTACAATTTCATCCCCCCATTACAAACAAAAGACAATTACCCTAACGTCTCGTAGAAAAATTACAATAATTTTACAAAGAAAAAGCATCAAGACTTCAAGTACAAACAAAGGAAAAAAGCAGTAACAATACTCTTAGTCTGCAATTAATAAAAAGTATATTGACCCCTTAATTTTACATTACTCCTCTTTCTTTAATTTCATTTCGCCATTTTCCAAAACCCCATACGTAAAATGAGAAATCCAATCACCAAGGTTTATATATTGAGATCCTTTATCTAAGTCAATTACCATCGGTAAATGGCGGTGTCCAAACACAAAAAAGTCAGTGTGTTTTTCTGTAAGTTTTCGTTTTACATATTGGACTAACCATTCGTTTTCTTCCCCTAAGAATACGACATCCTCATCGCCAGAAATCAATTTATTCTGTACTGACAAGTATTGCGCTAATCGCATACCAATATCTGGATGTAACCAACGGTACAACCATTTAGAAAACGGATTTGTAAATACTTTTTTCATTCGCTTGTATCCCAAATCATGCGGTCCAAGACCGTCTCCATGTCCAACTAAAAAAGTCTTTCCATGAAAAGTAAATTCTTTCGGTTCATAATAAACAGGAATATTTAGTTCTTTTTCAAAATAATCGTCCATCCACAAGTCATGGTTACCTGCAAAAAAATATACAGGAATACCACTATCTCTAATTTCAGCCAATTTCCCTAGCAATCGAACAAAACCTTTTGGCACTACGGTTTTATACTCAAACCAGAAATCGAATAAATCGCCCAAGATAAAAATAGCCTCTGCATCGTTTTTAACACGGTCCAACCATTGGACAAATTTTACTTCTCTAGGTCTACTCAATTCCGGTGTAGGAGCTCCCAAATGTTGATCAGAAGCAAAATATATTTTAGTTTTTTTATTCAAAATCATGCTTTAATTACAGGCAAAATTACCACAATTAGTCTTGTGCATCTAATTCCATCACTTTTTTAATCATTACATCTTCTTTTCTAATGATGGTATAATAACCTAAATCATCAAATAGTTGCTGGGCTACCAAAGCTCTAAGATATAATCTCAACTCATCTTTCACCTTTGGTGGAGGTGGTATTTTTTCATCCAGAGAAGACAAAAACGAATTTAATATGTCATCATTTTTATCAAAATTGATCACATAATCATCCAACTGCCATTTTTTTAAAGGCGCTCTATGATTGTCTACATACTCAAAAACCCAATTATTCAAATCTAAGAACAAACGATTACTCAAGCTTAATTGCGTATCTATCCCTACAAATACATCTGGAATAATTCCGCCTCCTCCATACACAACTTTCCCATTAGGAGTAGTAAACTTTAAAGAGTCCACCACTTTTATACTGTCTTTAGATACCAGTTCCCCTGATTTCATTCGTTCTGTAAAACTGTGGTAATATTTTTCGTTATTCGTTTTTGAATACGGTCTTTGAATGGACCTACCTGTAGGTGTATAATAACGAGAAGTAGTCAATCGCACCGCGGATCCATCTCCTAAATCCATTTCTTGCTGGACCAGTCCTTTACCAAACGAACGGCGTCCGACGATTGTTCCTTTATCATTATCCTGCAACGCTCCTGCAACAATTTCACTGGCTGAGGCAGAATTTTCATTAATCAACACATACAGATCACCTGTTTCAAAATCGCCTTTATCAGTAGCAAAAGACTGATGAACTTCACCATTCTTACTTTTCGTAAAAACAATTAACTTATTGTCCTCCAAAAACTCATCAACGATACTGTTGGCGACCCCCATAAATCCACCTGGATTATTTCTTAAGTCCAATACCAATGTTTGCATTCCACGCGCTTTTAACTCCGACAATGCCTCTTTAAATTCCTTGAAAGTTGTTCTTGCAAAACGCTCGATATAAATATACCCTATTTTATCATCTATCATATGATAACCAGAAATACTAGAAATCGCAATTTTATCACGTTTTAAATCTACAGAAAGCACCGAATCAACACTTCGTCTATAAATTGTCAGATTGACACTAGAACGCGCGCTTCCTTTTAAAAAACTCATTATTTTAGTAGAGGAATAATCCAATCCAAACAAGGTGTCATTATTCGCAATTAAAATACGATCACCTGCCTCGATCCCAGCCAATTCACTGGGGCCATTAGGCATCACTTTTGTAATGGTTACAGAATCCTGATGCATCAAAAACTGCACCCCAATTCCATCAAATTTCCCTTGCATAGTCTCCGTAACACGCTGTAAATTCTCTTTTGGAATATATACAGAATGTGGATCCAATTTCTTTAACATCTGCGTAATTGCACCATCTAAAAGTCCGTCTACATCCACTTCGTCTACATAATCATATTCTATATAATCCATGAGACGTTTCATCTTAAGTTCACTTGCCGACCCACGAAAAACTACAGTTCCCTTTTCGTAATTCAGCACATTCCCCAGTACCATCCCTACAACCACCGCTACGGCGACTATAATAGGTAAATTTTTCACTTTACTATTCATTATAATTCTTTAAGATGTACAATTTCTACTCCGGCAGACTTTAGAAAATCTACTCCTGCGGTGTCTTTATAAGCTGTTTGAAATACCACGCGCTTAATTCCGGCCTGATGAATTAACTTACTACATTCTTTACAAGGAGAAAGTGTAATATATAAGGTTGCCCCTTTACTAGACTGGGCAGAACTAGCTACTTTTAAAATAGCATTAGCCTCTGCATGCAAGACATACCATTGGGTGACATCGTTTTCGTCCTCACAACAATTATCAAACCCGGTAGGTGCCCCGTTAAAACCATCAGAAATAATCATACGGTCTTTCACTATTAAAGCGCCCACTTTTTTGCGCTCACAATGTGACAATTTAGCCCATTCATGCGCCATTCTCATGTACGCATTGTCGTATTTTTGTTTTTTATCCTCCATAAAATATATGCTACGCACGAAAATAAGGAGAATTCAGAAAAGGAAAGTTAAATTTTTACCAAAATTTTGAATTTAATAACATTGGGATGACCAAACCGACTACAATAGCGGAACTAACCAACACCCAATCGCGTTTTGAAAACCGAAGTAATGAGCAGAAAACAAAGCCTAATAGTAAAATAAAAAAAGTTACAATTAACTGAGCACATTCAATCCCTAAAGCAAACTCTATCAATGGCAACAACAAATCATCATCCTTGCCTATGAGCATTTTAAAACCTCTAGAAAACCCAAGACCGTGTATGAGTCCAAAAAATAACGCTAAAAACAAATTAATATTAATACTCGAATTACGTCTCGAATTCTTAACTGTAAAAATATTAATCCATGCCGTGATAAAAATAGTAATGGGTATTAAAAACTCTACTACAGATGCTTTTACTGTTAACACTCCGTAAGTCGCTAAAATTAAAGAAAAAGTATGTCCAATAGTGAACAAACTGATAAGTAAAAAGACTCTTTTTAAATGATCAAATGAATAAATAACACACAATACAATTAAAAATAGGATATGATCATAGGCTTTCCAGTCTAATACATGATAAAATCCTTCTTTGACATAAAATAACAATTGGTCCATGGTACGCATTTTAGAGGGTTTCCAAAGGTAGTAAACCTATCCTAAATAACCATAGCTAGACGCAGATCTCTACAAGACACTCAAAATCATGTAAAACCAACTAATTATCCGACAAAGTATAGGTAATAGACAATGCAGAACTCGCATCAAAATCCAATTTAGAGTAGGATTTTTTCTTATTCAACAAGCTTAATGAGTAGGTAAGGTTGTGTCCTTTCTGAACTCCTTTCCCTGTATAACTACTTCCAATAGATTTTATAATCACTCTAGGGTGTTTTCCAATTCTCAAACTCTTTTTTACTGGACTTCCTAAATCTCCATCACCTTTCCCTACATCTAAACTAGCTACCACACTCAACTTAAGTCCTTTTGGCACTTTTCCTTCGGTTAACTGAACCGTAATACGGCGACTAGGTTCTGATCTCGACCCAATAACTGAAGAATAATTCAACCACATTTCATTATTTTTATCAGAAAAACTAACAGCAACTCCTGCTTCTGTAGGCGCAGTTCCACTTAAACGAATGGAGGCATTATTTACGGACCTAACCGCTAACAATGCTACTTCAGGTATGGACAGCTCAACAGCATGCGTTTCATCCTGAGCCCAAATGGTATTAACATTTAGCAGGCAGCAAAAAACCATAAATAAGACAGTTGGTTTCATGGGGTAAATTTTATTTTTTCCATGTTTTACTCAAAATAATTACTTGGGTAAAGCAACACTTTTTCACATAGAAAACGGGGTTATTTAATTCTAGTTCACAACATTTAATCTACTGAGTAAACTAGCACGATTTCCTCTACTAATAGGAACTACGTCCCTATTTACAACAACGGTAGACTCTTCTATATCTACAATTTTCTTTAAATTTACAATAAACGATCTATGCACCTGTAAAAACGAATCTTCGGGTAATTTTTCTTTTATTCGCTTTAAGGTAGAGTGAACAATTAAATTTTCAGAGCTAGCACGTTTTATAAGTACATAATCTCCTTTTGCCTCTACCAATACGACATCGTTTACATCTAATTTTATCAATTTTTTATTAATATTAACAAAAACACTACCTCCTTGTTCAATCACCTTTTCTCTACCGACATAGGTTTTACTTTCAGCAACCGGAACTTGACCTTCCTCAACGGCCTTCGGCATATTTGCTTTCACTCTATTAATAGCTCTCAAAAACCGGTCAAAAGGAACAGGTTTCTGTAAATAATCCACCACATTATGATCAAAAGCTTTTACAGCGTTCGAATCATCCGCGGACAAAATAACTACTTGAGTTTTCGGATTACTATTTAATATATCGAACCCAGAAATATCGGGCATATTTATATCCAAAAAGATAACATCACAATCAGGCATGCTTCCCAATTCCTGAAAAGCAATTACGGAATTCTGATACACTCGTACTATCTCAATATTGAGTTTCTCACAATATTTTTTTAAAAAATCTATATAAAACTTATCATCATCAATTATAATACACTTCATAATACAATTTATTATTTAGGGATTTTTTCTTGTTTTTTTTATTACGCAGAACATCTTAATTGTGTCAACGCAATTTCAACATCAAAAAGCACATGATACACATGCGGAATCTCTGTTTCTGAATCCTTCAAAATATTATTATCTATACTTTTTGATAACACATGAGCTTCTTCCATTTCCAACATCGCAAATTTCCCGATAAGTTGGTGCATATTACTTTTTACAGCATTAAAATTTTTCGCTGTCAAATAGGATGGAATTTTCTCCAAATTATCTTCAAACTCTTCAATAATTAATTGTTTCATTTGATCAATAAAATCTTGATCTCCCATGGCATATTTCTCTAAAGTATGATCAGAAATAATAGATTTCTGAGCAATAAAATCAAATAATATTTTATAAGTCAATGGTTTTTCAATCACTGAAAAATGAACCTCTGTTAAGTTTACAGTGTCTATCCTATCACAAATTACAAGAACAGGAATGTTAGTAGGGACGTATTTTAAGCTATTAAATACACATTCATCACATATTAAATTACAAACAATATGCGAATAAGAAGCTTTCTTTAAAGCCTCAGGAATAGCCTCTAGACTAGTTACAATCGTATATTGTACAGCTCTGCTGGTATCTAGTAACTTAAGTACCTGTGAATCAGGTAACTTCTCATGTTCTACAAATAAAATATTTACAGCCATCGTTTTAGGGGGTATTTGGGGTTATAATCTCGGGGAATCCATATCAAACAAATAAACCTACTTATTTGAAATCATCATCTTCTCTTTCATAAAAATACGAGATTTAATTGATTTTCACAAATTTAAAACTGTAAACACTATTTCAGTAGTATAAGTATCCACTGGTAACAACACAGATAATCCTTTAATTCTATATTGTAAATCAACCCCATCTTTCTTTCCGACCAACTTAAAAAAACGACTCGAAAATCGGTGAATTTGATGCCAATTATCCCCTCCATGCATTCCTCCTTTTTTTCCTTTTCCTTTAGAAGTTCTTCTCACAGAAAGCTCTAATGACGCATGCCAATTTACGGGTTCTTGATGCACAAATACAGAAAATGAACCATACAAATCCTTTTGCTTAGACTTAGGAAATGCTTTTATATGTAACTTCGTTTCTTTTCGCCTACTCTCCACATACTCGGGATAATCATTTCCAGCCCCATAAATATCACTTACTTTCATCACTTTATACCAACCAGATGACACTTTCACCTCTTGACTCCTCACCACCGACGAAAACAATACTATTAAAAAGACAGCATATCTCATATTAAAAATCGCTTAAAGTTAAACTTACAGAAATTGTTTCGGAAGCATTAATATCCAAGTCATTGTAATTTTGAATCTCTAAAAAATAAGTCAATTTATACCCATTACCTACGCCATTCCCCGTATAAGCTCCACCTATATTCTGAACTATTGACTGGGAACGATGACTCAATGTTATCACGTGTACATTATTTCCTAAAACCCCTTTCCCTCTCCCCTGGAAAGGCGCCGTATTTAATTTCAACAGAAGTCCTTTTGGGATGTTACCTCCATCTATCTTAACAGTTACATTTCTAGCAGACGCTCCTTTCCTAATAGCGGACGTAAAGTTGAGCCACTTACTGTTATTTGCCATTATAATTCCCGCCTTCTCCCCTGAATCTTTTGGCGCAACGAGTGCAAGCGTCACATTAGTATTGGACGGTTTCATATCCAACAAGGCTATTTCTTGCAATTCAAAACTCGCATTTATATCCTTCTCGTTTCGCTGAGCAAACAAGCAAGAGCCGCTTAATAATAAGATGATTATAATTCTTCTCATTTACATTTATAGTTTGAATTTCTTTCTACTCTTCCGCACCACCCTCTTTTTATTAGTCACATAAAATACAATTTGTTTCCGATCTCCAGGGGCAATTACACATGTTTTTTTAATTTTATCAAAAGAAAAATCTTTTGTCAAACCTCTCACTAACAGCTCAACTGTCCAATCTCCTGGTTCTAATTCGTTAAAATAAAAGAACCCTTTCTTATCCATTTCTGTCAAAAACTTCTGAGATCCTTTAGATATTTTAACCACCACCTTAGGCAATGTCTTCACAAATTTACCTGATTGAATTTCCTTGGAACGCTTAAACACGACTTGACCGGACACACCACCAGACTCCCCTAACTCAATAGTAACAGAGCGCTCTTTATTCGCAAAAACATCTACCGGCATTGGTGTACCAGTAATTAAAATTTTTCCCTTAGGAAGACTCGATTGTTTCACAGAAACCAAATACTCTTTGGGCAATAAATTATAGAAGTAAAAGCGCCCTTTCTCATCTGAAATAGCCACTTTATCACCCAAAAACACCAATACCCCTTCATACTTTATTCCTTTTTTATCCGTAACCACACCACTCATAGCCCCCACCGTTTTGTTTTTTGACAAAGGAGCCTTCAATACATAGGTATAACTCGCATTGACAAACAATTCTTTTTTATCGATATCTGCAGATAAACTAGACACCGATGTAGACAATGATATCGAGTGTTGTTGTTTATAATTATATCTTAAACTAGCCTCTACAAAACTCTGCTCTTCCGTAAATTCGTCAAAATCATAATCATTTTTATAAAACAAACTCACCTCCAACGCTCTTCCTACAAAATACTGCAAATTACCTCCATAATAAAAGGACTGCACCAAGGCATTGTCCATCGCATTTTTATTGGTAGACTGATAGGTTCCATTCACGCCAATAATTAAATTACGAAACATATTATAACGAACGTCCGCTGTACTAAAAAACACTTTTTTAGCTGCCACCGAATCTGCTAAATAATTCGTAGAAACTCCAAACTGATTTCTCCAGTTAATTGCTAATTTATTTTTATGCTTATACTGATAGGAGCCATTTAACAACTGCTCTTCAAAGTCAAAAGAAGCCGGTTTTTGCTGATCTTCTTTTTTTCGATAATACCCAGAGAATTTGACCCTATGTTTTCCATTTATTTTATACCCAAATCCCATTTGGTATTTTTTTATCCTTGGAAAAGAAGTGTAATTAATAGTATCCTTTACAGGATTAATTGCAGTATGAAACACGGACCCAGAAAGCTGTATCTTCGGAGATAATTGCCATCGAGCATATCCTAACAATTGCTTACTATTCCTTAAATACCCTTTAAAGTCTTTATCTGAATACTGCACATTAGCTCCTAGATCTATTTTTTTATATTGATAATTTACAGTGCTCGCACCGGCCCAACCACGACTAAACGGGTTAGATTCAAAAGCTAACTCGACACTTGTTTTTAACGCATTAAAATCCCCAACCGCCTCTAAACTAAACAAGTTTGAAGTAAACACTAAATCATCTTCATGCAAACTCCTACTCATAAAACCTCCATTAAAGTTTATTTTTTCGGACAAAAAATAAGATCCTTTTAGCCCATAAGCATTAGATATTTGCTCCGTAAACCTAGGACGAACAAAAAACGAAGTCCATTCGGATTTTTTAGTTTTAAACATAAAAACCAGCCCTCTACCAGCTCTAGAATTCTCCGTCATACTAGACAAAGAAAAATTCACATCTCCAAAAGATGCCTCCATCCATTTATTCCTATAAGAAACCGAATAGTATTCATATTCTCCAAAACGAGGAACTTCTATCTGACTAGGACCTGAATAATCAAAGCTTAAATAATGCTTTTCTTTCACATCTAAAAAACCATTACCACTTATTCTATATTTCACAAATGAGATAGTATCTAATCCTTTCAAATGATTGTAAACAGTAGAAAAAGAAACCGGAAAACGATGGTACAAATCAGGCTTATGAACCCCCTTTGGATATACCGCAACAGATACTCTATCCGAAAACAATGAATCTACAGAAACCAACCGCGCATGTAAATTATTTAGCACACTTGTTCGTTGACCAAAGGTCTCCGGAACACGCTGCCTCACTTTAACTATCACAATAGAATCTGATTTTAGCACCACACTCTTTGGAAAAACCTCCAGCGCGCTTCTCGAATCAAAAAGCACCTCTTCTGCTTGGTTTCCTTTGTTTTTTACGCGATAAGTACAAAAGAATTCTTTTTCATCTCGCAAATATTTTGGAGACTCCACCATAACTACTTCTAGTTCCTGAACAGGTAAAACTTTAAAATCAAGTTGCAACTCTGCTGTCTTTACACCTTCTTCTAACACGGAAAACTGGACTGGAAAATCACCCGACAAACAACTCTTATCCACCTTAAACATCAGCATTTGCTTCACTGTTTGTGATGGCTTGACTCTTATTGTCCTAGGCTTCAACAACAACTTAAACGATGCAGGTAAATCCAAATCACCATGCAAGGTTTTAAGCTCCTTTGAATTATTTGTAATACTAAAAAACAATGTATAATGTTTTCCTGGAGTTAACACCTCCTTATGTTTAGAAACACTAACTACAAGTTCACTCTCTTGTGCAAAACCAATAAACCCCACAAAAAAGAACAGCAACAGCCATTGCTTTATGCCACACCTAAAGTTTATAGAAAATTTCACGTAAAAAACTAAATCAATTTAATAGTACAGAAATCACCATATAGCAGACAACTACTCCACGGTAAGATCCAAATCTACGGCAAACATATCTTCACCATAATCTGCTACAACAACGGCTGTATATTCGCCCTTAGCAATTCCTGAGATATCTAATAAAAAATCTTTACAAAACGATGGATATATCTTTTTGAATTTCACTTCTACTTTTTTCACAGAATCTCCATCAGCAGAAAACACTTCTAAAATAATCGTTGGTTGTGCATAAAATATCCCTTGATTTTCCAATACTACCAAAACACTTTTCCCTGCCTCTGTACTTTCAAATTTAATATCAAAAAAATCAAGCACCACTGATTCCTTAGTTCCAACATCTGCAATTAGTTGAATCCCATATCTGACCTTAGATTCCAATTTAACACCATACTCCGTTTCTTCTTCACGAATCGGCTTCTCAACCTCCACCATTAAAACGCCCCAAAAGGAGCCTACCAAATCCACGTCATTAGGCACCGTAATCGTGTACAACAATTCGTATTCCTCTTTTCCTTGCAACACTTTATCATTTACATTGGTTTTTAGCCATTGCACCAAAGAGCGATTATGCGTTGCATCAGAAGTAAGTAAGGTTTCCCCTTCACAAGGCTGAAAAAGATCATTAAAATAAATAATAACACGCTGCTCGGTATCTTTCGTGTTTTTAAGTTTTATGACGCCAGAAATTTCTGTTCCAACATTTGATTTATGAACATGTGTTAATCCGTTCAAGACAACAACGTTTGCCATCGAAACATGACTAATTAACAAAACAAATGCTATGAATATTTTTTTCATTTAAATAGGTATTATATTGATAATAGGGGGCTCCAGAGAGAATAACCTTCACGGAATTCTTAATGTAACTTTAGTTGCACAATGAACTTCATTTAGTACATCAAGAATTTATTTCTACCAAATGTACAATTTTATCACTAAAACACACGGTTTACCTCACAAAAAGAACAAAAACAAACATCTGAGCTATCTAAAACACAACGATTATAGCGGATTATTAACATTTAATTGTGACGAATTATGCTTAAATTTGGAGCCGTACAAAAAAACATCAACACAATGAAAAAACTAGTCGCCCTTTTCTTGGGTCTTTTATTAAATTTTACGGTGAGTGCCCAAATGGTAGAGCCTGTCACTTGGACTTCTTCAATTGAAAAAATTTCGGACACCGAATACTATTTAATTTTTAATGCAACCATAGAAGATGACTGGCATTTATACTCACAATTCAATCCAGATGGTGCCTCTTTACCGCTAGAGTTTATCGCAGATACAGCTGGTGAAGATTTTGAATTTATAGGTAAAGCTGAAGAAAGTGAAACACATACAGCTTATAGCGAAGTATGGGAAAAAGATGAAATATTTTTTGAATACGAAGGCTCCTTAAAACAGAAAATAAAACTATTAAAGAATGACGTAAAAAGCATCGAAATAGAAATTAGCGCTCAAGCATGTAAAGACGCCTGTGTCCCAGTTTCCGCCACCTTTAGTTTTGACATCCCTTCTCAAGACAGTCCAGTTACAGCTGTAACTACTACAGAAAAAACCACAAAAAAAACCGAATCGATAAAAGAAACATCGACTCCCGTTAAAGATCCAACAGAAAAAAGAAGTTTACTGATTATCTTTGGCTTGGCATTTTTAGGAGGGTTTACTGCATTACTAACGCCTTGCGTGTTTCCTATGATTCCAATGACGGTAAGCTTTTTCACCAAACAAAGTAAATCCAAAGCCGCTGGAATTAGAAACGCCATCTTTTATGGATTATCTATTATTGTAATTTATGTAGGTCTTGGCTTATCAGTAAGCGCCATATTTGGTCCAGATGCTTTAAACGCACTATCTACAAACGTATGGTTTAATATCATTTTCTTTATATTATTAATTGTTTTTGCTGTTTCTTTCTTAGGGGCTTTTGAAATTACACTTCCTAGTTCTTGGGGAACAAAAATAGATTCCCAAGCAGACAGAGGAGGTTATATAGGGATCTTTTTTATGGCATTAGCGTTGGCTATTGTTTCATTCTCATGTACAGGACCAATTGTTGGAACCCTGCTTGTAGAAGCTGCCTCAGGAGGAGGATTTGTAGGCCCAATTGTAGGAATGCTTGGATTCTCTCTAGCATTGGCTATTCCATTTGCTTTATTTGCTGCCTTCCCAGGATGGCTAAACTCATTACCAAAATCAGGAGGATGGCTAAATACTGTAAAAGTAGTATTAGGATTTTTAGAGTTAGCCTTGGCGTTCAAATTCTTATCAAATGCAGATTTGGTATTACAATTACACTGGTTAGAACGCGAAGTATTCTTAGCTATATGGATTGCCGTATTTGGAGCATTAGCCCTGTATTTATTTGGGAAAATCCAATTACCACACGATTCACCATTAACAGGAGGAATCTCCGTTGGAAGATTATGTTTAGGACTGTTATCAGCTACATTGGTTGTTTATATGATTCCAGGATTATGGGGAGCACCTTTAAAATTAATCAGTGGATTCCCACCACCAGCACACTATAGCGAATCACCATATGGAGTAGGATTCAAAAAACTTGGCGGCGGTGGCGCAGCACATGTAAAACTACCCGAAGGCGCTAAATTAGGTCCACATGACATTATATCATTTACAGATTACGAAACTGGAATGGCCTATGCAAGAAAAGTAAACAAGCCTGCTTTAGTAGACTTTACAGGTCATGCTTGTGTAAACTGTCGTAAAATGGAAGACTATGTATGGTCTCAAGAAAAAGTATTAAGCGTATTAAACAATGACATTGTACTGATCTCTTTGTATGTTGATGACAAACGTTCGCTACCAAAAGAGGAACAATATGTTTCTGAACATACTGGTAAAAAGATCAGAACAATTGGAAATAAATGGAGCGAATTCCAAACCATTCATTACAAAGCCAATGCGCAACCTTATTATATTTTAGTAGATGGGGAAGCCAACAAATTGAATGCACCATCTGCGTACAATACAGACGTAGACGAGTATTACAATTGGCTAAAAGAAGGCATAAACAACTTTAAATAATTACATCAAAAAACACCGAATGGAACGTTATTTTCAGCAGTTTAGAGACAATATTATAGGATCTGATAAATCCTTTGAATCACCTTATGGTGTTAAAAAAATAATTTATACCGATTGGACAGCCAGCGGTAGACTTTATAGACCTATTGAAGAAAAGATCATTAATGAATTTGGCCCTTTTGTAGCCAATACACACACCGAAACCTCGGTTACTGGATCCGCCATGACCATGGCCTACCATAAAGCGAGAAACATTATCAAAACACATGTCAACGCCAGTGAAGACGATGTTTTAATAACCGAAGGAACAGGAATGACTGGAGTTGTAAATAAATTCCAACGTATTTTAGGACTTAAAGTTTCTGAAAATTTAAAAAGTCACACCCAAGTACCTGACGCATTAAAACCGATTGTATTCATTTCACACATGGAGCATCATTCTAACCAAACTTCTTGGCTAGAAACCATTGCAGATGTGGCCATAATCCCTTGCCAAGAATCAGGCTTGATTTGCTTTGACAGCTTTAAAAAGATCCTTGCAGAATATGAAGATCGTCCTATTAAAATAGCATCCATCACCGCTTGCTCTAATGTAACAGGAATCAGGACAGATGTACACAAAATTGCAAAAACAATGCATCAACATGACGGTCTGTGTTTTATTGACTACGCATGCTCAGCTCCTTATGTAGATATTAACATGCATCCAGAAGACCCAGAGTCCTATCTAGATGCTATTTTCTTTTCTCCACACAAGTTTTTAGGAGGCCCAGGAACAAGCGGCGTGTTAATTTTTAACAAGAAACTATACAAAAACATCGTACCAGACAACCCAGGAGGAGGCACAGTAAACTACACCAATCCGTGGGGAGATCATGATTATATAGACGACATAGAATCACGTGAAGACGGAGGAACACCAGGTTTTTTACAAACCATTAAAATTGCTTTGGCTGTACAGTTAAAGGAAAAAATGGGCGTTGAAAACATTTTAAAACGCGAACATGAGATTAACGAGATTGTATTCTCAAAGCTTTTAGACATCCCTAACCTTCATATTTTAGCAGAACAACACACGGACAGACTGGGTATTTTCTCTTTCTATGTAGACAATATACATTTTAACTTAATCGTAAAATTACTGAACGATCGTTTTGGGATTCAATCCAGAGGAGGCTGTTCTTGTGCTGGGACTTATGGACATTTCTTACTAAATGTAGATGTAGCCACTTCAAAGAATATTGAAACAAAAATACTAGAAGAAGGCTGTTTAACTGCGCGTCCAGGATGGATACGCATGTCCATACACCCAACGATCACCAATGACGAAATCACTTATGTATGTGAGAGTATTATTGCTGTAGCAAACAACTACAAAGAATGGGCAAAGGACTACCATTACGATGTAGACAAAAACGACTATGTTCACAATACATTTGAACCTACCGAAATAAAACTTGTCGAGAGTTGGTTTGAGTAAAACTTCATTTTTACAACACATTAAAAGCCGTTTCAATACACATTGAAACGGCTTTTTTTTAGCATCAAGCATCATGACTAAATATTTGGTCTTATATTTGATATCACAAACCGAACATTAAACAATTAAAGATGAAAAGAATAACCTGTACCTTACTATTACTTTGTGTTTTTACTATGAACGCTCAAGAAACTAAAAAGAGCGGCAAGCACGAGATAAAAATCAATGCACTCTACACGCTCATTGGCATCCCAGAAATTGGATATGAATACATCATCAATGAAGAATCATCCATGGGAGTAGATCTTTTATTTTCCAGTGAAGAAGACATCAACTTAAAATTTGCTTTGACTCCACATTATCGTTTTTATTTCGGTAACAAACCAGCAACAGGCTTCTTTACCGAAGTATTCGGGATGATTAACAGCACAGAACAAGAAGAATATTACTACTCAGATGTGTTACCTGGCCAAGGCATTCGTTACACCGAAAAAAACGACACAGATTTCGCCCTTGGGTTTGCAATCGGAGGAAAATTCCTAACAAAAAAAGGATGGACATTTGAACTTTCAGGAGGTATCGGAAGAAACATTCTCAATACCGACAGTGAGGATTTTGTTCCAAGAGGAGGCCTATCTATAGGAAAAAGATTTTAAAACAAAAAAGCTACTTTTTCAAGTAGCTTTTTTTATGTTTTTAATTGAACAGAGACCCTTTAAAAAACAGCTCACTGAACACTTAGACTACAACTAGTAATCAATCCCTACACCAACAGCACATCAATCCCAAGCTCAATTAAGCGTTCTTTTATTGCAAAATCCAAACCACTGTCTGTAATGATTTGATCCACATCTTCTAGTCCACAAATACGACCAAACCCTTTTTTTCCAAACTTAGAAGAATCTACCAACACAATTATTTTTTGAGCAGATTTGATCATCATTTTATTTAAAGAAGCCTCCATAGAATTGGTCGTTGTTAAACCGTGTTCAAGGTCGATCCCATCAACCCCCAAATACAATTTATTACAAGAAAACTCTGCTAACATTTTTTCTCCCAACGGGCCAATTACTGAAGATGAACTTGAACGCACAATACCACCAAGCTGAATTACCTCTATATTTGGAACCTTGGATACAATAAGCGCAGTGTCCAAAGATGCTGTAATTACTGTTAGATTTGTCACTTCTGAAATATGCCTTGCAAACTCTATTAATGTGGTTCCAGAAGCAATAATTATATTATCATTCGAACCAATAGAAGCCGCAGCAGCCGATGCAATGCTACGTTTCTCCTCTACTGATATTTTTTCTTTTTCATTTATAGGCCTTGTTGTAATGTACGGATTAAAAGGTACCGCACGTCCATGAGAACGAAACAACAATTCTCGCTCTTCTAAAAGTTTTAAGTCTTTTCTTATAGTTACCGAGGACACATTAAACTCCTTGCCCAATTCTACAGCACTAACACTTCCGTACTTTGCTAACTTTTTCAATATCAACTCGTGACGTTCTACAATACTCAATCCCATTGTTATTTTTTTAAACCTATTCAAATATAGTATTTTTAACACAATTAACTACATGAAACAGTACTTTCGAAAGACAAAATTAGACAAAAAAAAGTAAAAATCATTAAATCTAAGACCAAAACCTTTCGATTACTTTCGTTTTGCTTTTCAATAAAAACAAAAACATATAAAAATAAACATCACAACAAACATTCACTAAACACAAAATAAGCGCCGAAAACGTTTGAAGCAACAACAAGCGCTACTAGTGACCGCACGAACACATAATTTATAAACAACAATAAAAATTTATCAAAAAAGAAGTGCCAATATCACTCTAAAAACCCTACTTTAGTCATCCGTAATAAAAAATAAGTTTCGATTTGTTTGTTTTTGTTTCGATTTATTATAATTTAGCCACAGATTATAAGTCATTATAAAAAACACAACAAAAAAAACAATTAGCATGAATAGGGAAGAAATGATTAACAGCGTTAATTTAAATGGAGACACCTATGATTTTATAGTAATCGGAGGTGGAGCCACTGGATTAGGAACCGCACTTGAAGCTGCTGCACGTGGATATTCCGTAGTTTTAGTAGAACAAGATGATTTCACAAAAGGAACCTCAAGTAGAAGTACCAAATTAGTACACGGAGGAGTGCGCTATTTAGCACAAGGAGATGTGCCTTTAGTTTTAGAAGCCTTAAGAGAAAGAGGACTTATGAAACAAAACGCTCCACACTTAGTAAAAGATCAAAAATTCATCATTCCAAGTTACAGTTGGTGGGTAAAACCATACTATACACTAGGACTTACAATGTACGACCTACTCTCTGGAAGATTAAGCCTCGGTAGATCATTACCCTATTCAAGAAAAAAAACAATCAACTGTATCCCTACACTTAAAACCAAAGACTTAAACGGAGGTGTAGTATATCACGATGGCCAATTTGACGATGCTAGGTTCGGAATAAACCTTGCACAAACCATTGTAGAAAAAGGGGGAATCTGCCTGAATTACACCAAAGTAATCGGTTTACTTAAAAACGACTCCAAAGTAAACGGAGTACGTATCAAGGATGAACTTTCAGGAAAAGAAATCGAAATAAAAGGAAAGTCTGTAATAAACGCCACCGGTGTATTTATAGATAATATCCGAAAAATGGACGAACCTAAAGCAGCCAAAATGGTATGCGTTAGTCAAGGAGTTCACTTGGTGTTGGACAAAGAATTTTGCCCAAATGACTTCGCTATAATGATACCACAAACAAGTGATGGACGCGTATTATTCGCAGTGCCATGGCATGATAAAATTGTAGTAGGTACTACCGATGTTATGAAAGAGGATGCCGAGTTGGAACCAAAAGCACTAGATGAAGAAATAGACTTTATTTTAGAAA